>ENA-OPYY01000003-OPYY01000003.1-human-gut-metagenome-genome-assembly--contig:-NODE-3-length-121460-cov-3.126371_pt1 | contig 121460 bp, 119 predicted proteins | sample MGYA00242472_ERZ504481 | MGnify/ENA primary metagenome ERZ504481 (study PRJEB26092, sample SAMD00036265) | human gut metagenome | host: Homo sapiens | study: EMG produced TPA metagenomics assembly of...
AAAAGAAAATGCCAAACTGGAAACCCATAAAGACTATATTGACATTCAAATACCCTTGTCCGGTACGGAGATAATGGGTTATACCGCCGCCCAAGACTGCCTTCCGGTTGATGCTCCTTACAATGCGGAAAAAGACATCACTTTTTTTGAAGGACTGGCGGAGGACTATATTGCAGTGAAGCCCGGAATGTTTGCTATCTTTTTCCCTCAGGACGGGCATGCTCCGGGTATTACCCCTGACGGTGTAAAAAAAATAATTGTGAAAGTTAAAGCGTAAATTTATCAAATATCCAAAACTCATCCTCTTTATGGAAACATTGAATTTAATCAAGAATGACCCATGGCTGGAACCTTTTGCCGATGCCATCAACGGACGTCATCAACATGCCATAGACAAAGAATCGGAATTGACCAACAAAGGAAAACTAACCTTGTCTGATTTTGCATCCGGATACCTCTATTTCGGCCTGCATCGTACTGACGATGGTTGGGTTTTCCGTGAATGGGCGCCTAACGCAACCCAAATCTTTATGGTCGGAACTTTTAACGATTGGAAAGAAGAAAAAAAATATAGCTTGAAGCGTAAAGCAAACGGTAATTGGGAAATCAAGCTTCCTGCTGATGCCGTGAAACACGGTGACTTGTACAAGCTGATGGTACATTGGGACGGTGGTTGCGGTGAACGCATTCCTGCATGGGCTACACGTGTCGTACAAGACGAACAGACTAAAATATTCAGTGCCCAGGTTTGGGCTCCGGAGAAACCCTATAAAATGAAGAAGCGGGCTTTCAAGCCATCTACAGATCCTTTATTGATATATGAATGCCATATCGGCATGTCTCAGCAGGAGGAAAAGGTCGGTAGCTATAAGGAATTTCAGGAAAAGATTCTTCCACGTATCGCCAAAGAAGGCTACAACTGCATACAGATTATGGCTATCCAGGAACATCCCTATTATGGTAGCTTCGGATACCATGTTTCCAGTTTCTTTGCCGCTTCTTCCCGTTTTGGTACTCCGGAAGAACTGAAGGAGTTGATTGATACAGCCCATAGTATGGGGATTGCCGTTATCATGGATATTGTCCATTCACACGCTGTGAAGAATGAAGTCGAAGGCTTGGGTAACTTTGCCGGTGATCCTAATCAATATTTCTATCCCGGTGGACGTCGGGAACATCCGGCTTGGGATTCGCTTTGCTTTGATTACGGCAAGAACGAAGTTATTCACTTCCTGCTGTCTAACTGTAAATTCTGGCTGGAAGAATATCATTTCGACGGCTTCCGCTTTGACGGAGTAACTTCCATGCTATATTATAGCCATGGTTTGGGAGAAGCATTCTGTAATTATGGAGATTACTTCAACGGACATCAAGACGACAATGCCATTTGTTATCTGACACTTGCCAACCGGCTTATCCATCAGGTCAATGCCAAAGCCATCACCATTGCCGAAGAAGTATCGGGAATGCCCGGACTGGCGGCAAAATATGAAGATGGCGGCTACGGATTTGATTACCGTATGGCCATGAATATTCCCGATTATTGGATTAAGACAATCAAGGAGAAAATAGATGAAGACTGGAAGCCATCCAGCATGTTCTGGGAAGTGACCAACCGCCGCAAAGATGAAAAGACCATCTCCTATGCGGAAAGCCATGACCAAGCTTTGGTGGGCGATAAAACCATCATTTTCCGCTTGATTGATGCGGATATGTACTGGCACATGCAGAAAGGAGACGAGAACTATACCGTAAATCGAGGCATTTCCCTCCATAAAATGATACGTTTACTGACTGCGACTACTATCAATGGCGGTTATCTTAACTTTATGGGCAATGAATTCGGACATCCGGAATGGATTGACTTCCCCCGTGAAGGTAACGGTTGGTCTTGTAAATATGCCCGCCGCCAATGGGATTTGGTGGACAACAAGAATCTGGCATATCATTATATGGGTGACTTTGATGCTGCCATGTTGGAAGTTGTAAAAAGCATAAAGAACTTCCAGGCTACTCCGGTCCAAGAAATATGGCATAATGACGGTGACCAGGTATTGGCCTATATGCGCAAGGACTTGATTTTTGTATTCAACTTCAACCCTAAGCAGTCTTTTACTGATTACGGTTTCTTGGTTCCTGCCGGAACTTATGAAGTTATTTTGAATACTGATAATCCAGATTATGGCGGTAATGGTTTGACGGATGATACCATCAAACATTTTACCATCCACGACCCGCTTTACAAAAAAGACAAGAAGGAGTGGCTGAAGCTTTACATACCGGCACGTACAGCTGTTGTACTGAGAAGAACTAAATAGTCATTTCATAACACAAAAAAGAGGCAGATATCTGAATTGATATTTGCCTCTTTTTTTATATAGGAGTCTTTTATTTCAATTGACTGTCGATGAAGTTCAACATCGTTTTTGCATTATCCATCATCTTCTTTTGAGCTGGTTTGTCTGCAGAGAGCAATGGAATAAGTTTATCCAAATATTCTTTGGCTTCCTTGAATTCAACTTTTGCTTTTTCTACATCTGTTTTCATGGTATTGGCACCCTTACTATAATACAAAGAACCCAGACTGTTAAGTGCATTTACATTATCTGCTTGGATAGCTATGGCTTGTTTAAATGCTTCTTCGGCTGCATCCATCTTTTTGGCTTTCTGCGCCATGATACCTTGATTTACGTAATAAGTAGCATACAATTTAGTCAATGTCTTATTACCGGGATTTGCTTCCAGCCCTTCCTTTAAAGTGGCAACATACTCATCATTTTTCTTCAAATCTTTCAAAGCACCGGCTTTACCTATATAAGCATTTGCCAGGTTATACTTTTTCTGTACAGCAATATCAAAATACTTCAAAGCTTCGGCAGGTTTCTTTATCTTATCGGCACAAACGCCACAGTTATATGCAATTACGGAATCTTGGTTGTTTGTTTGTGTCAGATAAGTACTAAATTTTGTGTAAGCTTCCTGGTAATTTTTAGCTTCAAGAGCAGCCTTACCATCGTTGACCAACTGGGCAGGGTCAGCATTCTGCGCAAAGAAATTCGTAGCTGCACAACATAGTGCAATAGATAAGATTAATTTTTTCATATGCTTTAATTCATTTAAAAGTTGATTCCCAAAGTTAGTTTACAATGGTATAGAAGCAAAACCTTTTTACTTTTTTTGAGGTTTTTAGCATAGTCGTAACAAGTGTTATTTTACGTAAAAGCAAATATCCGGATATGTGTGTTGGGTTTTGTCACATATGTTACACTTATACTTAGAATATCATATTATCTTTGCCACAAAAAAAGATTATGGAACAATTACATGCACATGAAGTCCTTCACATGATGGAAGGTAATAGTTATACTGAGTTATCATTGAGAGAAGCCATTATCCAAAAATTCGGCGAGCAGCAGCGTTTTTTCACCTGCTCTGCCGACAATATGGATGTAGATACCCTGATAGAATTTCTTAAAAGAAAAGGAAAATTTATACCCGCCAATGGTGGATTTACAGTGGACATGACTAAAGTTTGCAATCACTGATGAGGAATATTAATTCCTTCTTCTGTTAAATTGAATATTATTTATGTTAATAGTTAACGGAAATAATATTCTACTAAACCATGTTATAATATCCGCTGATTACCCGCTAAAATTTGGATATCTCCTGCAAGTACGTATCTTTGTACTGTGTTTTTCATAGTATTAGATTTAAGGTTAATAAAAAAGATTGGCTGTCTGGGATAGATAGCCTTTTTTTATGTCTAAATGTCATCTTTCCCCTTTTTAGTTATAGTTTTATTCTATCTTTGTAGGTCAGATAATCCACGCAGCATTAATAGAATAAACTGAATATGGGAAAACGCTTTATTTTTATCTTGATGGCATGCTCATTATTGAGTATAGCTACTGTTGTGCATGCACAGCATATTGACAAGCAAACATATACTTTTGCCATCAAAAAGGCTGATACTCTGAAACTGGACAAGTATGTAATGATTGATCAAATACAAGGGACACAATCAAAGCCCGTCATTCTTTTTGCATTTGGGGGAGGTTTCAAAGGCGGGAGAAGAGATAATCCCGATTACATTTCTTATTTTCATTTTTTGGCACGAGCCGGCTATGTGGTAGTATCAACAGATTACCGTACCCAATTAAAGGATATAGATAAATCGGAGTATTCGGACTTGCAAGGATTCTCTTCTGCCCTGCAACAAGCAATCACTTGTGCTGTAGAAGATTTTGGTGATGCTACAAATTATATAATTGAGCATAGTGTAGAATGGCAAATAAATCCTGCACAAATTATAGCTTGCGGTTCAAGTGCAGGTGCGATAACTGCCCTTCAAGCAGAGTATGAGATTTGCAATCAAACGGCTTTTGCGGACAGATTACCTGCCAATTTCAATTATGCAGGGGTCATTTCCTTTTCTGGAGCAATCTGTGCCAATGGTATTCCAAAATGGATAATGTCCCCTTGTCCTCTTATGTTGTTCCATGGTGATGCCGACAGCACGGTTCCTTTTACTAAGGCAGTAGTAGAGGAAATGGGGCTATGGGGCTCAAACTTTATCTGTATGCAACTGAAAGAAAAAGAGACAGCATACTATTTCTATATAGCGGAAGGTATAGGACATTCCCTATCCTATTCTCCTATGAAGGATAATCGTCATGACATCCTGAGCTTCCTAAATCGGTTGGTACTTGGTAAAGAAAAACGTTGCATTACGACTGTAGAGAAGAATCCGGAAATATCTAGATATAAGAGTGATTTTACAATAGAAGATTATATCCGTGAAAATATGCGTTAATTCCTATCTTTATATCCTTTCCAGAGTTTTTGTTTCTCCACCAATCAATTATCTTTGCACATTATTATTCTATAAAAACAAATCTTTAATTCTATAAATTATGTTGGTACGTATTATCAGTATGGTCATAGCCGGAGTTATTATAGTATATCTAGTCCGTTGGATTGATAATTTTTTCTCCAGGTATCGCAAATAAATCTTGCCTGCAATGTAAACCAAATACTCCAATTTGTTTCCCATTACAACCTATGCTGACAAAATGCGGACATTTTCTAATTCTAAAACAAGAAAACCGCAAAAGCTTTTTATTAGCCATTTGCGGTTTTTTCCTTGTGATTCCGTTGCGATTCGAACGCAAGACCCACGCCTTAGAAGGGCGTTGCTCTATCCAGCTGAGCTACGGAACCAGCCTTAATTGCGGTGCAAAGGTACGCTTTTTTACGAATATTGCAAATTTTTGTATCACCTTTTTTCGTTACCTATGTATAAAAGGCTCATTTGCTACATAAAAAGTAATGATTAGTTACCTTTACAAACAAGATACACGGTATTTATATACAGATGTATTAAAACATTTTGCAAATTATCAATGTTACTAATTATAAAAAGTAAAAATATGGAGGAATATTCAAATAGGAAAAGTAGCATTGACCCGAAAATGAATGAAAGAGTAATAACAGCTAAATTTTAAAGAGATGGAATGGGAAAATCAGTTGATACAAGAATTGCAATGGTCAAATAAAATCAGCAATAAGGCGAGTAAGGAATTGGTAGCCCAGGAAATTGCCGGACTGGCCAAAGACGGTGATGCCATAGGAGCAGGCTCCGGCTCTACCGTTTATCTCACTTTGTTTGCATTAGCTCAGCGAGTTAAACAAGAATCTCTGCATATAGAAATCATTCCGGCATCTGCCGAAATTTCGATGACATGTATACAGCTTGGCCTGCCGCAAACTACTCTGTGGAATAAGCGTCCGGATTGGACATTCGACGGTGCAGACGAAGTGGATCCGCATAATAACCTCATCAAAGGACGTGGCGGAGCCATGTTTAAGGAGAAACTCCTAATTAAAAGCAGTGGCAAGACTTACATCATTGTCGATGAGAGCAAGCTTGTCAGCAAACTGGGGAGCAAATACCCCATACCGGTAGAAGTGTTTCCACATGCTCTCTCCCATGTGGAAAACGAGATACGCTTATTGGGAGCTTCAAAAATCAGCCTACGTCTTGCAGAAGGAAAAGACGGTCCGGTATTTACCGAAAACGGTAATTTCATTCTTGACATTCATCTCAGCAACATTGTTCCTGATTTGGAACAGAAACTGAAAGCCATTACCGGGGTTATCGAAAGCGGGCTGTTCATCGGTTATGACATTACAGTCCTAATGGCAAACCGCTGATGTACCAAAGTACAAATAAGGTGGTCCATGCCAATAGAATGACTAAAGAATATCTCCAAGTATACTTCAGCAGTGAACCATAAGTGGATTGCCTATCATATTGCTGCATATAGGTCAAGACAAGTGGCATGTAGAACATAAAAGGTGTTATGGCATTTGTTGCACTGTCACCTATACGAAACGCACATTGGGTCATATCCGGCGAAATGCCCATACTTGCCAATACCGGAACAAAAATGAAAGACATAAAAGCCCATTTAGCTGTGGCAGATACCATAAAGAGATTGACCAGCGCCGTAAAAAGAATGAAGAGAATCAATATCCATAAACTACTCAAAGAGGCGGAGGACAGCAGATTAGCGCCTAAAATGGCAATGCACTTGTCCAAGTGGGAATATTCAAAACAAGCAAACATCTGTGAGGCAAAGAAAGCTATCACAAAATAAACGCCCAGCAGTTTCATCGGCTGCGTAAGTCCTTCTATCACATCACCGTCCGTACGGTATCGGCCGGAGGCAAAACCATAGACCATCCCCATCAAACCTATTCCAAACGAAAGCAAAAACAGAATACCAACTATAAACGGAGAACGAATCAGCCCACCATTGACACTCCGCAATATCCCCCATGAAGAGAATGTAGCCCACAGAATAATGGCAATATACAGCAAGCCTGCAAATACAGCTCCCAACATAGCTCTCCGTTCCTTGCGGGACAGTTGTTTGTAACCATTAAAATGAATATCCCCTGCGTACTCTCCCAAACGTGGCAACAAGCTCCTGCGGGTAATATGATAAATGATGAATGCAAGCAGGAACGTGGAAACAAAGAGAAAATAATAATTGCACAGCGGTCCAGTCTGCCCCGGAGCAATATTCATCCTATCAGCCGCTTCTTGCGTTACAGAGGCAATCATGGGGTCTAATGTACTCAAAAACACATTAGCGCTATAGCCACAAGAGACTGAAACATAAGCTGTAATTATACCTCCAATGGGGTGCAGACCGACAGACTGGAACAAAGTTGCAGCTATCGGCAACAGAATGATATATCCTGCATCTCCCACTATATTGGACAACAGTCCTAAGACAATGACCAGCAGAATAATGCGCCAAGGATCACGTGGACGTCGTACCCCCCTGCGAATACATGCATCGATGAAACCCGAATGCTGTGCCACCCCTATTCCGAACATAGCCACAATCACCAGCCCTAACGGAGCGAATCCCGTAAAATTGGTTATGACATGGCGCAGCAGCCAGCGTATGCCCTCCGGACTCAGCAGGCTCTGCACCCGTATTTCTTCTCCAGTCTGCGGTTGCAGCACGCTCAGGCCATAGACATCGAATATCCATGAAAGGAGGATGACTGCCAGCGTCAGCAGGAAGAACATCGTAGCGGGATGTGGCATTCGGAGTTTACTCATCGTCGGCTTCCAGATTGTCTATATTCAAGATTCGAAGTTCCAATGCACGCACCACCAGACGAGTGGCATTCACCCCCACCCGTTCACTAGGCGGGAAAAGACGGCCGACCAAGTCATTCTGCCGTTTCTCCAGCGACTTGACTCCAAAAGGCATTCCCCTAAGATTGGCAATCATTTCTTTGGTATAGCCCAGTGCCAAATGACGGAGGAAACGCTCGTCATACTCATCAATATCATAGCTTATGATTGCTTCCTGACGTTTTGCATCATTCAGGACAGATTTCTTGAAGCGTTCCACTATCTTCTCCAGTATCGGATAGTTAAAGACCAGCTTCTTGCCGGCCATCACTGCCTGCACATCGGTTTTGGTCAGCAACTCTCCGGTTTTCAGGATAATGCCGTCGGCACCGGCTTCAAGTACGTCCACCCATAACTTCTCATTCAATATTTCTCCCGTGAATATCAGCACATGTACTCCCGGATAACGCTTGAAGATATTCCGGCAGATGTCCACCCCGATTGTGGTCGAACCTCCCAATCCCAAGTCCAGCAGAACAAGATCCGGTACGCCGGCTTCAATCAATGTCCAGAACTCCTGCTCAGTCATAGCAGTACCTATTACCTCCGCATTGGGAATTTCATGGCGGAAAATCTCTTCCGTCCCTTTCAGCTCCAACTTGACATCTTCAACGATGATTACTTTAAATTTTTTGTCTTCCATATTTCATTTTTTCGGTAGCGTAAAATATATTGTAAAACCTCCTTCCTTTCCCGGTTCGGCATTGATACGGCATCCCCGGCGTCCGGCAAACTCGTCATGGTCGCGGATAATCTGCTTGCACACCAGATATTCCGTACCATACAGTTCTCCTTTCTCACCGGCCGTCATGCGGGACAAGTCGGGATAGAACAATTGGTTCAATTCTTCACGGGTCTTTTCCCTGCGCATATCTGTAAACAGAAAACGTATAAATTCCCCATCTTCCCGGGCCGACAGACAGACAGCTCCATCCAGAGTTACGGAGCAAGCCTCGTCTATCAGGTTTTCAAGCAGGAAACGCAACTGGTTCCAGTCACCGGTAATCCGTCCTTCCAACGGTTGTATCTTAAAATCAATATGCGCCTTGTTTCCCTTATACACTTTGCGGAAATATTTCCCGGCAGTAGCCATAAGTTCCGGCACAGATATTGTCGCACGCCTAAAAGTCACCTCTTCCAACTGGCGGGAAGCGCATGAACTGAGTGTCGTAAAGATACCTTTGTAATACTCTATCAATTCGCTGATGGCAACCACCGTTTCCCGCTCCTCCGCTTCTGTCTGTTTGCCGGACCGCAGTTTCCCTATCAGCTGCTTTATCTTGTTCGGATAATAAATCGTTTCATGCTTGATGGTCGAAAGACAATTATCCAGCACCATGTTCTGTACATGCAGCAAACTGTCTTCCCAGGAAGCTCGCCGGGCTTCATCTTGAGCCACTTCGATGTCCCGGTATTTCGTAGCCAACTTAACCACTGCATTGAAGATTACAATGGAGACATAACGGGCTATCAGTTCCAAAAGCAAATGGTCGGTCTCCTGCTCCGTACCTTCCCTGCGTTCCAGACACAGCACACCTATGCAACGACACATATTGCCTGCATCCACAACAAGCGGCAATGCTTGTATACCCTTTTCCGATATGTACACTTGCTGCTCAAAACAATTCTCCATATATTTCCTTCGGACAGGCAACTCGTCCACGGCGGTATCTTCCACTGGATTGGAAGTGTATTCCAGCTTATGTGTAGTCTCGTTGTATACAGCTATGCTTAACCGGTCGATACTCAAAAGTTCGTTCACTGCATCAAAAGCGGAACCTACAATCTGCCGCGGGATTTCCTTCAATGTATCCTCCTCACGCTGCAACATTTCCTCCGTATCCGAAACCGGCAACAAGGAGGCATTGAACACCTTTCCATTAATTTCCAGTACTTGCTCCAGATTCCAGCGGTTCACCAGACGTTTACGGAAGTAGAGTATGTAATATCCCAACAGCAATACGAACAGCAAAATCACCGCCAGCAAAATGCCCACCATCTTGTTGTTGGTGGAACGCTCCAGCTGCCGGCAATATTCTTCCAAGGATTGGTCTTCTCCCAACAGTTTGTATAAGGTAGTGTAGGCAGCATTATTATAACTATAGTCATCCCATTGCTTCAATGCAAGAAATGAGACAGCCGCTTCATTCCTGATATCCAGAATTACATGGAAATCCGAATTGAACATCTGGTTCCACCAATCCAGTTCCGCAGGCGCCCCGTCTCCCGTCAGCGTCATATAGCGACGTATAGGATGGGCGTATTGCTTGTAATGTTCGTTCAGGCAATACATTGCCGAATCTATGTATTGTAAAGCCAGTTCGTATTCTCCGTCTACATTGCAGTAATAAGCTTCATTGGCATAATCGGAGGCTTCGTCCAGCAAAGCTTCGTATTCATTCTGTGCAAGCAGTGCCAAAGAATCCGGTAACACCTCTCCGGAAGCAGGCTGTTCCACAGCATGCCGGCAGGATGACATGCACAAAGACAACACGACGAGCAACACCGACACGGACTTACGGATACCGGCAGGCAGACGGAAATAAAAACGGCTGCCTTTTCCCAGCCCGCTCTCCACATTAAATAGACAGACCTTGAACAAATCATTCGTCTTGCGATATTTTTCAATGATGCCCTTACAGTTCATCAGTCCAAAGCCACTTCCTTTGTTCTTCCTCAATTCCTCCTTGTCGGGAGCGTCACTCATACCGATGGCTTTCGAGTCATATACTTTTTCTCCCACAATGCGGGCTACATCTTCCGGTGACAATCCACAACCATTATCCTCTACCGAGATTTCCACATAATCTTCCTCCTGCCGTGCATATACTTTCACCATACCGCCCTGAGGGGTATATTTACGGGCATTCTCCGCCAGTGTATTTATCATAAACAATGTAAGGGCCTTGTCTGCCTTTACCCTGATATCCGTAGGCTGCACCTCCAACGACTGTCTCTTCATCTCGAATGTACGGCTTCCTTTCCTGAGCAGCTCGAAAAGTTCATTCAATTCGAACGTCTCTATGTTCAGGCTAAGGCTTCCTTGCTTCATCTTTATCCAAAGGGCAAGAATATCATTGTATTCGTTGATGGTAGTAACCAACTCGTCGATATACTGGTATTTCTCCTCCTTTATCCGCTCCTCTTTGATGAATCCTTTTTGAGTCAGTTTCTGCACTTCGTTGATGATACGGTCTATGTACGGGTGAATTCCGTTGACAATAGCCATACATGCTTTCTTTATCAGATTTTGCCGTTTGTTCCCTGCGATGTGCTGCTCGTAAATGTAGCGTTGCTTTTCCAGTCTGCGGCGTTCGTCGCCAAGGGAGATGGACGCCATGCCGTTGTCTATCGCCCATTGGATATAGGGAGTTATCACCCGTACCATCGCCTGCTCATCCTTGCTCATCCGACGCGGGAACACTAATTGCCCGTTGTCTATGCGGATGTCCTTCACTCCAAACAGCTTTTCCAATTCCGGGCAGACAGCCATCCGGATAGAATCGATGATTTCTTCCTCAGTCTGTGCATCTGCCGGAATGGATGCCGTTATCTTCTGACAGATGTCCAGCATCAGTTGCAGACGGTGGAGATGTACTCTGTTCCGGTCTTTGGAACGCTTGTTGAAAAACCAGAAGAAGAGCGATACAAGCACGAAGCCCACAATGACCAGTGACAACACGACGTTGAGTTGTCCCGCCTCCTTTTCCAATGCCTGGTAGCGGCTTTCCAGCTCTTTATCCTGGCGTGTATCTTCAAGGATATCCAGGTAAATATTGCGGTTATAGTCTGATTTTTCTTTCATCCCGAGCCCAGCATACGAAACGCTCAACTGTTCACGAATACGTGAAATCCACTCGGGCACGGTTTTCAGTTTCTGCTCCATCCATGCCTTCTCCGCACAAATCGTATCTCGACGGTCAAATGCTTTCAGCCAGTCCAAACTATCGTGGCAGTCATAGAAAAGGCGGTGATGGTCATTTACACATTCCAGAGCAAGTTTTAACGTGTCAAGAGCTTCTGTATAGTGACTGTGGGCATTCAGGTATTTGCCAATGGACACATATGCGCCTGCTATCTGATACAAATCTTTATATTGACTGAACTTCTGCAGAGCCAACTGCCCCAGACGCATTGGCAATAGAGAGTCTACCGGTACTCCAAACCGTGTCAGGGCATGGGAACGGCGGTCCCGGAAAAACTCGTAATTCTCCGGTGAGGCCATCAGGTTGGCAAGCCCCTGCACTCCGTTCCCTTCAAAGTAGAGATACCCTTTACGGGATGCCAACCGCCACGTGGTATATAGTTCGTCAAACTCTCGCAGCCTTTGTTCGTCCGGCGTCTCGCCTTCACACAAGGCAGCGGATCCCTTAATGTAATGATAGTACAATAACTGGTTGGTATCTGCCAACAATTCTTGATTATCAGTTACTTCATTGATAGAAGCCACTGCCTCGGGACGTTGTTGCAGATAATAATAATAAACAGCAGATACAATATAAAATTCCGAACGGGCATAATTCAAACGCATTTGCTCGTGTTGGTCCACAAACAGATTGTCATCCTCCGCTATTCTTTTCATACGGTGCAAGGCACTATTGCGATAATCGTAGAACTCCTTGTTCAACGCCGTCCGCTGATAAATCTTCATCAAACCGATGTCGGCAATAAGGAGTTCCAGTTCATTCTTGGTCAGATTATAGACATCCATATGAAACTTTTCGGCCTGCTCAAAATCCATGCGCATAAAAGCACAAAAGCCCAGATTATTGGATGCTTCCGCTTTTCCTTGTTTATAGAGGCTGACTTCACGGTAGGCCCTTGATGCCGCATGGCAGGATGAATCCAGGTTTTTATAACGATAAGCATAAGCCACCTGGTTTAGAGAGTCGATAAGGCGTACTTCCTTCATGGGTGCCGTTCCCACACACGAAACCATTGTTGTACAAAGGCACAACAACCCCGCAAACCATATAAAAGAAAGTCGTTTCATAAAGCAAAGCTACGAATAAATCCGGGAAAGAAAAATAATTTTTATACAATAACTCTTGTTTTATGTAACGGGAAATTCCTACCTTTGCATGCAAATTAACAAATAGGTAACATCTATTACACAAATGAGCGAAAAAGCACCCTTTATGGTATTCTCCGGAACAAATTCGAGATACCTTGCAGAGAAAATCTGCGCTAGCCTTGATTGCCCTCTGGGAAAGATGAACATCACCCATTTTGCAGATGGTGAGTTTGCAGTCTCTTATGAGGAATCTATCCGTGGCTCGCATGTATTCCTGGTTCAATCAACCTTCCCTAATTCTGACAACTTGATGGAACTTCTGCTGATGGTTGATGCTGCTAAAAGAGCATCGGCAAAAAGCGTTGTAGCCGTTATCCCTTACTTCGGTTGGGCACGTCAGGACAGAAAAGACAAACCCCGTGTTTCCATCGGCGCTAAGCTGGTGGCCGACCTGCTCTCTGTTGCAGGTATCGACCGTCTGATTACGATGGACCTTCATGCAGACCAGATTCAAGGTTTCTTCAATATTCCGGTGGATCATTTGTATGCATCAGCAGTATTCCTCCCCTATATTGAATCCTTGAAACTGGAAGACTTGGTAATCGCCACCCCGGATGTCGGCGGTTCAAAACGCGCCAGCACATTCTCCAAATACCTCGGTGTACCTCTGGTATTGTGCAACAAGACACGCGAAAAAGCAAACGTGGTTGCCACCATGCAAATCATCGGTGATGTAAAAGACAAGAATGTAGTATTGGTAGACGATATTGTAGATACAGCAGGAACCATTACCAAGGCTGCCAACATCATGCTGGAAGCAGGAGCCAAATCTGTCCGTGCCATTGCTAGCCACTGCGTAATGTCCGACCCTGCTTCTTTCCGTGTACAAGAATCCGCACTAACGGAAATGGTATTTACTGATAGTATCCCCTACTCTAAAAAATGTGACAAGGTTAAACAGTTGAGCATTGCCGATATGTTCGCCGAAACCATCAAGCGGGTGATGAACAATGAATCAATCAGTTCACAATACATTATCTAACCGCTCCGCGGTTAGAAATTAAAAATTAGAAATTAAAAATTAAAGGCTGCGCAATGTTCACTTCAGAACCGCGCAGCCTTTAATTTTTAATTTCTAATTTTTAATTCTAATTCTCCAGCCTTCCCATCTTGTAGGTTCCTTTTCGTATCACCTTTCCGTTCTTGTCTGTTTCTACAAACGGACCGTGTTTCTTGCCTTGTTTGAAGAAGCCTTCATAACGGTTTCCGTTCTTGTCCTCCTGGATACCGCTACCTTCTTCCATACCGTTCACAAAACCGCCTTTATATTTGGTTCCATCGGTCTGAATCAGGGTACCTTGGCCGTTGAACTTATTGTCTTTCCATTCACCTTCGTAAGAGTCACCTACATTCCATTTGTAAGTACCGTATCCGTCACGTTGGTTATCTTTCCAATTACCTTCGTAAACGGCGCCGCTTGCCCACGTAAATGTGCCGTGGCCTTCCTGCTTTCCATCCTTGAAGCTGCCCACATACTTGTTGCCGCTGGCATGGTAATAAATGCCCTCTCCGGTACGTTCACCTTGAACATAAGAACCTTCGTAACGGTCGCCGGTATGGAAAAAGTAAATACCTTTGCCATGCTGCATGTCGTCCTTCCAGTCACCTACATATTTGTCGCCGTTGGCATATTCAAAAGTTCCTTTACCGTCCCGGACATCATTTTTCCACTCCCCGTCATATTTGGAACCGTCATTCCAGGTCAGTGTTCCTTTGCCGTCTTTCTTGTCATTCTTCCACGAGCCTACATACTTGGAACCGTTCTTCCAGGTATACGTTCCTTGGCCTCGCGTTTATCATTCACCCAGTCGCCCTCATAAATATCACCATTGTAATAGTACATGGTTCCTTTACCGTGCTGGTAATCCTGAAACCACATGCCGTCATAACGGTTGTTATTCATAAAATAGTAGATACCCCTGCCATGCTGCTGGTCTTGAAACCATTGCCCCTCATACTTTTCACCGTCGGGAAACATATATGTACCGTAGCCTTCACGCTTGCCCTTCACATACTCACCCTCGTAGACGTCGCCGTTCTTGAAAACGGTCTTCCCCTTTCCATTGGGCTTGCGGCCTTTTATTTCACCGGTATAGACGGCCCCGTTATCTTTGAACGTATAGGTACCTATCTTTATCTCCGAAGAGAATGTATTTTTCACTTTATCGAAAAAGCCGCTTTTTTTTTCCTGAGCAGTGGCTCCACCTTGGCATAAGAAAGCCAGAATGAGTGCAGTATATAGATATTTCATTAATTGATAATTGATAGTTGATAATTGACAAAGGTAGGATTTATCCGGTAAAATGATGCGATAACTCCCGCTTTTTATGACATTTTTTTGCCGCACACTATTTCTTTTAATTTCTCTTTGCATAAATGCCGCCCTGCAAGTTCACGGATTTCTTGTGGGGTAACCTCCTTGACAGCATCCAATGCTTCGGCAAAGTAAGTATCCTGCAAGCCCGATACCTGCACAAAAATCCAGGCATCCGCCAGCGAGAATGCAGATTCATAACTACGGCACATGTCTCCCAACATATAGTTCTTCACCATGGAAAGCTCTCCATCGGAAACCAGCTCGTTCTGAAGGCGGTCTATTTCATGATAGACCTCACCGATAAGAGGCTCCACAAATTCGTTGGCGGCTTCGGCACTGACCGCCAGCACTCCCTGCCCCGGATAGGGCATGATGGCTGCGGAAATACCGTACGTGTATCCTTTATCTTCCCGGATATTGGACATCAGGCGACTGCCAAAGTAGCCCCCGAACAGTGTGACCAGCACGCGGACCTTCAAGTAGTCCGGATGATTACGGTCCAGGGAAAGCATGCCCATACGGACGGCACTTTGCAGGGCGTCCGGACGTTCGATGAAGATACGTTTTCCGGAGGTGGTAACCGGATGGAATTCTGTCTTCTCCGATTTGCGGAAATCCGTACCGAAAGCCTCGCAGCCAAACAAGGACTCTATCCTGTGGATGCAATCACCGGTTACCTTACCCGAGAGATAGATGCTGCAATTATTGGAATGATAGTAACGGTCATAAAACTCGCGTAGCACCGCAGGAGTGATGCGCCGATAATCCTCTTCCTGCACCAGACGTCCACCGGGATGCTGCCCGCCGTACAGAGCCTTCACCAATCCGCGGTGCGCCAGAAAGTCCACCTTGGAAGAGTTGACAAGAAACTGCTGGATATTGTTGTCTACAATCACTCCCAGCTCTTTCTCGGGAAATACCGGCTCTTTGACGATAGACTCCAATATGTCAAGCGTTTGGGGAAGGTATTTATTCAGAGAATAAAGGGTGACATAGGCATACTCGGATGCACTGGACAATTCCAGCCAGGCTCCGTAATAGTCCAGCTTTTCCGCTATCCGGGCGGCATCGTAGCGTCGGGTGCCCTCGCGAAGCATGCGGTTCGTAAACAACGCCTGCAAGGGCTGTTTCTGTTGCCATCGGCCGCCTGCCATGAGGAGATCGATACGTGTCACTTCATTGTCACCGGCATTGAGCACGCTCAATGGCACGCCATTAGGCAACTTGATACGTTCCGGCCTTTGCACCACCAGTTGTTCCGGTTCAAGAATCCGGGGTTGGTCACTTCGGTTCAGCATGGGCTTTCTAGTTTACAGCCCATGGCTTTTAAGAAATTCTTCTGCCCGTTCCAAATCTTGAGGAGTATCTATGCCGATAGTTTCTACATCCGTGATACCTGCTTTGATAGTGTATCCGTTTTCCAACCAACGAAGCTGTTCCAATGATTCGGCAATCTCGAGGGATGACTGCGGAAGGGCGGTTATCTCTTTCAGTACCTCTACGCGATAGGCATAAAGGCCGATATGCTTATAATACGTATGGTTCTTCAGCCAGTCTTCCTTCGCCGCATTACGCTGGTAGGGAATGATGGAACGGCTAAAATAGAGGGCATTCCTGTTTTTGTTGAGCACAACCTTCGGAGAGTTCACATTTTCCAGTGCCTCGAAACCATTATCTACCGTAAAGGGTTTCACCAGAGTGGCTATCTGGGTGGCCGGATCGTCGAAACATGCTTTGACGGCTTGTAACTGCGAAGGCTGGATGAAAGGCTCATCCCCCTGGATATTCACCACGACATCAAACTGTCCTCCTATTTTTGTACAAGCTTCCTGACAGCGGTCGGTGCCGCTTTTATGTTCGGTGGAAGTCATTACCACCTTTCCTCCGAATGCTTTTACTGCGGCTTCAATACGCTCATCGTCCGTAGCCACGTATGCATCGTCCAAGATTCCTGCCACTTGCTCGTATACTCGCTGTATCACGGTTTTTCCACCTAACACCGCCAATGGTTTGGCTGGAAAACGCGTAGATGCGTAACGGGCAGGTATGATTCCTAAAAATTTCATTTTCAATCTTCGTTTTTTAAAATGAGAGTGTGTCCGAAAGTGTTCATATACTATCGACCCATCTCCTTATATTCTTTATTAATTATAACAGTTGTTTCAATCCTCGCAGGATATAATCACGTTTCAAATCTTTTGGCTTATAGACAGTCCCGTCACAAGACAACAAGTCTATATCCAGCCGTACAATTTCCTGCTCCTTCTCCTCGGGCTTCCTTCCGGCTTCCCGTTCGATGGCTTTCAGGCAGGCGGTGACTTCCTCTGCCGGATTATCGGAAGCAAAGCATGCCACCTGATTGGAGAACAGATTCGGACGGTGAAAGAACAAAGGTACCGTCTCCTCCTCTTCCGAGAAACGTATTCCCGAAAAAAGTTCCGTCAAGCGTCTGCGAGCCAGTTCCATGTTCTCCCTCCGCTGTTCGTTGCTCCCAATACTAATCGTATAATCCATTTTTTTAAGGTGAAAGGGGAAAAGGTGAAAATTGAAAGTTTACCTTTCCACTTTCAATTTTCACCTTTCAACTAATTAAACAGTTCGTCGAGTCCCTCTATCGGTTCTTCTATATGGGTGTCTCCTTCCAGATTCACATCATCCTTGCACGGGTCATAGCCTTCGGGCAACTGGAATGTTTCATTTTCATCATATCCCAGAGATTTGTCACCGAGCACTTTCACCATGTATTTGGTCCAGATAGGCAATGCCATGGAAGCACCTTGTCCGTGAAGCATCGTATCGAAGTGGATGTCGCGGTCCTCACCGCCCACCCAGCAACCGGACACAAGCGAAGGCGTGAAGCCCATAAACCAGCCGTCGGCATTGTAGTTCGTCGTTCCGGTCTTGCCGCCCATGTCGGCTTTCACACCCAGACGGCGCACACGGCCTCCGGTACCTTCGTTGACAACGGCACGCAGCATGACCAGCATCTTGTAAGCGCTGGATACGCTGATGACTTCCTGCATTTCGGGAGCAAAGGTTGCCAGCACGTTTCCGTCGTTGTCCTCGATGCGGGTCACGAACAGCGGAGCTACCCGGATACCCTTGTTGGGGAATGCGGTATAGGCACTTACCATCTCGCCGACGGAAATCTCGCACGGGCCCAGACAGAGTGAAACGGAAGGTACTATATCACGGTTGCGGACACCGAAAGTATGTATAAGACGTTTCAGATTATAGGGATTCAGCTTGCTCATGAGATAGGCCGTAATCCAGTTGTCCGAGTTTGCCAGCCCCCACTTCACAGTCACCATGTCACCAATCAGCTTTTTGTTGGCATTACGCGGCGTCCACGGTTTTCCGTTTTCATCAATCAGCGTGTATTCCACGTGGCGCACTTCGTCGCAGGGAGAAAAACCGTTCTCCATAGCCAATGTATAAAGGAAAGGCTTGATGGTAGAACCTACCTGGCGGCGTCCCACCATGGCCATATCGTACTGGAAGTAATGGTAGTTCGGTCCGCCTACGTATGCCTTGACATGTCCGCTGCGCGGGTCCATGGACATGAAACCGGCACGAAGGAAGAACTTGTAGTAACGGATGGAATCCATCGGGGTCATAATGGTGTCTTTCTCCCCTTCCCAACTGAATACGGACATCTCCTCCGGGGTATCGAAGGCTTTCTTTATTTCAGCTTCGGTGGCTCCGGCTTTCTTCATAATGCGGTAGCGGTCGGACAACCTCATGGCACGTCCCAGAATCTCGTCCACCTGCTCCTGGGTCAGACGGAAGGTGTAGGGAGCTTTCTTGGCCCCTTTCTTTTCCTTGAAGAAGTAACCTTGCAGTTCCTTCAGATGCTCTGTCACGGCATCCTCGGCATACTGCTGCATACGCGAGTCGAGCGTGGTATAGATTTTTAGCCCGTCGGTGTAGAGGTTGTATTTGGTACCGTCTTTCTTGGTGTTCTTTTCGCACCATCCAAAGAGCGGGTTGTTCTCCCAGTCGAGTGAATCCTCGTAGTATTTCTGCATCTGCCAACCGCGGTAGTTGGCCTTGTCGGGCTTCTTGGCGGTGAGCACGCCGCGCAGGTATTCGCGGAAATAAGTGGCCAACCCTTCCTTGTGGTCCACACGGTTGTACTTCAGTTTCAGAGGCAATGCCTGGAGGGAGTCGCGCTCGGCTTCCGTAATATATCCCGCTTTCCGCATCTGGTCGAGCACCACATTGCGCCGTCCGCGGGAACGTTCATTGTAGCGCACCGGATTATAGAGAGACGGATTCTTGCACATGCCCACCAACGTAGCCGCTTCCTCAATCTTCAAATCTTTCGGTTCGCAACGAAGTAGGTAAAGGCAGCAGTCTTGATGCCTACCGCATTGTTCAGGAAATCGAACTTGTTGAGATACATGGTGAGGATTTCCTCTTTTGTATAGTAACGCTCCAGCTTTACGGCAATCACCCATTCGATGGGCTTCTGAAACAGACGTTCCATCACATTGTCGGCACTGGGAGAATAAAGCTGTTTGGAAAGCTGCTGGGTGATGGTACTGCCACCGCCGGCATTCTTCTGCATCAGGATACCGCGCTTCACTACGGCACGCGTCAGGGCGTAGGCGTCAATGCCCGAATGTTCGGCAAAACGTACATCTTCCGTAGCTATCAAGGCGTTGATGATATTGGGCGACAAATCATTGTATCCCACAAACACGCGGTTTTCCTTACTATAGGAATAAGTACCCAATACTTTTCCGTCCTCGGAAAAGACTTCTGTGGCAAATTTGTAATTCGGATTTTCCAGGTCTTCCACCGGAGGCATATAGCCTATCCAGCCCTTGGCTATGGAAAAGAATATAAAGACACACACCAGCGAAATCAGTGCGATGAAAATCCATAGGATTTTGACGACTTTCCTTATCATGTTTCAGTTGCTAAAATCAAAGTTCAATAATAGGGCAAAGGTACGGAAATATATTGGATGTGCCTATGCTTTTTATATCTTTTTCAGGATAAGATTTCCGGCATCCACAAAAAAAAACGCCCGTTTATTTTAATGGAAACTCTCAGTGAAATGCAAAACGATTGCAAAACAATTAGAAAACTTGAAGAAAAAATCGGAAAGGAAAAATACATCGTAATGAGCTATAATACAGATTGGGACAACGAAAACTTGCCCTCGCGCGCGTAAGAGGAGATAAGATAAGAAGAGAAGAGAAAAAACGACGTTGTCGTTAAAAAGAACGACGGCGACGGCGTAAAGAGATACCACACTTCACTGTCCGGAATGCCACACTTCGACAAGGCAAACGCCGCACTTGACTAAGGCAAATGCCACACTTGAACATTCGCGAAATGCGGCATTTACTTTGTCGAAGTGTGGCATTTCGGATGATGAAGTGTGGCATTCCGGACAACAAGCCACACGGTTAAAAAAACAGCCCATATTTCGCAAAAAACTTCCCCGCATATTTCCGTAGCCCGCATATTTTCCGTAACTTTACACTCTCGAAAAGTATAAATGAATTCAACGATATGGAAAACAGAAGTTTAGTCACCATTGCCGAGCATAGCCGGGAAAAAATCCTCTATATGCTCGAGATGGCGAAAGAGTTTGAAGCCCATCCCAACCGGCATATATTGGACGGGAAAGTAGTTGCCACCTTATTTTTCGAGCCTTCCACCCGTACACGCCTCAGTTTCGAGACTGCCGCCAACCGGCTTGGAGCACGTGTCATCGGGTTCAGTGACCCCAAAGCCACCAGCTCATCCAAGGGCGAGACGCTGAAAGACACCATCAAGATGGTGAGCAACTATGCCGACATCATCGTGATGCGCCACCACCTCGAAGGGGCCGCACGCTATGCCAGTGAAGTCACCACCGTGCCTATTGTGAATGCCGGAGACGGTGCCAACCAGCATCCCTCACAAACCATGCTCGATCTCTACTCCATCTACAAGACACAAGGCACACTGGAGAACCTGAACATTTTTCTGGTCGGCGACTTGAAGTACGGCCGTACCGTCCACTCCCTGCTGATGGCCATGCGCCACTTCAACCCCACTTTCCACTTCATCGCTCCCGACGAGTTGCGGATGCCCGAAGAATACAAAATCTACTGCCGCGAGCACAACATCAAGTACGTGGAACATACGGACTTTACGGAAGAAATCATCGCTGATGCCGATATTCTCTACATGACCCGTGTGCAGCGCGAGCGCTTCACCGACCTTATGGAGTACGAGCGGGTGAAGAATGTCTACATCCTGCGCAACAAGATGCTGGAACATACCCGTCCCAACCTGCGCATCCTGCATCCGCTACCCCGTGTCAACGAAATAGCCTATGATGTGGACGACAATCCCAAGGCATACTATTTCCAGCAGGCACAAAACGGACTGTATGCCCGTGAAGCTATTCTGTGCGATGTACTGGGCATCACGCTGGATGAGGTGAAAAAGAGTAAAGGAGTAATTCAGTAGAATCGTCTAATAACTAATATTTCAAGATGTTAAGCGAAAAGAAACAAGAATTGCAGGTTGCTGCTCTGGAAAACGGCACTGTAATAGACCATATACCCTCCGAGAGACTGTTTACCGTAGTCTCCCTGCTCGGACTGGAACACATGAGCAACAATATCACCATCGGCTTCAACCTCAAGAGCAAGAAGCTGGGCACGAAAGGCATCATCAAGATTGCCGACAAGTTCTTCTGCGACGAAGAGATAAACCGTATCGCCGTGGTGGCTCCCAATGTAAAACTGAACATTATCCGCGACTACGAAGTGGTGGAGAAACGCGAAGTCCGCCTGCCCGAAGAGTTGCGCGGAATCGTGAAATGCGCCAACCCGAAGTGCATCACGAACAACGAGCCGATGCCTACGTTGTTTCATGTAGTAGACAAGGACAACTGCGTCATCAAGTGCCATTACTGCGAGAAGGAGCAGACCAGAGAAGATATTGAAATAATATGAAAGAAGACTGGAAACCCGGAACCATGATTTACCCGCTGCCTGCCGTACTGGTGAGCTGCGGAAGCACTCCGGAGGAATATAACATTCTGACTATCGCATGGACGGGGACGATTTGCACGAACCCGCCCATGTGTTATATCTCCGTACGCCCCGAACGCCACTCCTACGACATCATCAAGCGGAATATGGAGTTCGTCATCAACCTCACCACGAAAGACATGGCACGGGCCACGGACTGGTGTGGCGTACGCTCCGGAAAGGACTACAACAAATTCGAGGAAATGCATCTGACACCGGGGAAAAGCACCGTAGTCAGCGCGCCTCTTATCGAGGAATCACCGCTTTGCATAGAATGCCGGGTAAAGGAGATTATGGCTCTCGGTTCGCACGACATGTTTATAGCGGATGTGGTAAATGTCCGTGCCGATACCCGTAATCTGAACCCTGAAACCGGCAAACTGGAACTGGCGGAAACGAATCCGCTGGTCTATGTGCACGGCGGATATTATGAGCTGGGAGAAAAGATAGGCAAATTCGGATGGTCAGTAGAGAAAAAGAAGTAATAATGCGATAAAGGTTTTAAGAGATGGAGTTGCGACGAATCTTGATGGGCTTATATCTGTTGGCCTTCCCCGCCATGATGTGGGGACAGACTCCGGTTGTGCCCGGTACTGCCGACGAAGAGCATTCCGGACACCGCAAGGAAACTCCGGTCAATTTCGGTTTCAAAGGCGGTTTCACCTCTTCCTTGTTCCTTGTATCCCAGTTCAGCGTCAACGGAGTGCCCATCGACGAAGTGCAGAACAATTACAAGATAGGATATTTCGGCTCCCTTTTCATGCGGATAAACTTCGACCGCCATTTCCTGCAACCGGAAATATCCTACAACATCAACCGGTGCAACATCACCTTCGAGAAACCTCTGCCCGAAGACGCCGCATCAGGAGCCCGGCCGGAGGAAGCCTCCATTACATCGTCCATCCACAGTATAGACATCCCCGTCATCTACGGATACAACTTCATCAAGGAGGGGCCGTACAGCCTTGCCGTCTTTGGAGGACCCAAAGTGCGCTATATATGGGACAGGAAAAGTGACATCGACTTCGAGAATTTCGACCAGGTGAATATCCGTGAAAGGCTGCGTCCGCTCAATCTCAGTTTCACCATCGGCGTATCCGTCACCATCTCACGCGTCTTTTTCGACTTCCGTTACGACATGGGGCTGCATAACATCTCCAAAAACGTGACATACGATATTCCGGCCGACAACAACGCTGCTGACGAAAACACGAAAAACGAAATCCGTTTTCACCGCAGGGACAATGTGCTGAGTTTTTCTTTCGGAGTGTTCTTTTGACAGTAAATTTCTTCCTTTTCTTTCAATTTTATTCATTTATTTCCCGTAAATTTGTGCGCTTAATAAGAGAACACAGATTTATCAAACTTATCTAATAAGCAGAATGAAAAGAGATGATTTAATTTTCGAACTTATCGAAAAAGAACACCAACGTCAGCTCAAAGGCATTGAACTGATTGCATCAGAGAACTTTGTAAGTGACCAGGTTATGCAGGCAATGGGCTCCTGCCTCACCAACAAGTATGCTGAAGGATACCCCGGCAAGCGTTACTATGGTGGTTGTGAGGTAGTAGACCAGAGTGAGCAGATTGCCATCGACCGCTTGAAACAGATTTTCGGCGCAGAATGGGCCAACGTACAGCCGCACTCCGGTGCACAAGCCAATGCAGCCGTATTCCTCGCCGTGCTCAATCCGGGCGACAAATTCATGGGACTGAACCTTGCACACGGCGGTCACCTCTCCCATGGCTCACTGGTCAACACTTCCGGTATTATCTATACTCCCTGCGAATACAATCTGAACCAGGAAACCGGACGTGTGGACTATGACCAGATGGAAGAAGTTGCCCTGCGCGAGAAACCCAAAATGATTATCGGCGGCGGTTCTGCTTATTCCCGCGAATGGGACTACAAGCGCATGCGCGAAATCGCGGACAAGATAGGTGCCATCCTAATGATTGACATGGCTCATCCTGCCGGACTGATTGCAGCCGGTGAACTGGATAACCCCGTGAAATATGCCCACATCGTGACCTCTACTACTCACAAGACTCTGCGTGGTCCTCGTGGTGGCGTTATCATGATGGGTAAGGACTTCCCCAATCCCTGGGGCAAGAAAACTCCGAAGGGAGAAATCAAGATGATGTCCCAGTTGCTGGATTCAGCCGTATTCCCCGGTATCCAAGGTGGTCCGCTGGAACATGTCATCGCAGCCAAAGCCGTTGCCTTCGGCGAAATCCTGCAACCGGAATGGAAAGAATATGCCAAGCAGGTGAAGAAAAACGCCGCTGTCCTGGCACAAGCTTGATAGACCGTGGCTTCACCATCGTTTCCGGCGGTACGGACAACCACTCCATGCTGGTGGACCTGCGCAGCAAATATCCCGATTTGACCGGTAAGGTTGCCGAGAAAGCGTTGGTATCTGCCGACATCACCGTAAACAAGAACATGGTTCCGTTTGACAGCCGCTCGGCTTTCCAAACTTCCGGTATCCGTCTGGGTACTCCTGCCATCACAACCCGTGGTGCCAAGGAAGACCTGATGCTCGAAATTGCCGAGATGATTGAAACCGTTCTGTCCAACGTAGACAACGAACAAGTCATCGCAGAGGTACGTGCACGCGTCAATGCGAAGATGAAAGAATACCCGCTTGTTTGCTTATTAATAAGCAAACAGAATTAAAAATTAAGAATTAAAAATTAAAGGCTGCGCAATGTTCGCTTTGAACTGCGCAGCCTTTAATTTTTAATTCTAAACGCGCTCCGCGCGTTTAGCTCAGCCCTTCTATATTTCCGTCCACAATATCAATGTGTTCGGCTTGTGGTTTCTTGGGTAATCCCGGCATACGGAGAATTTCACCGGCGATGGCTACAATCATTTCCGCACCGTTATTGACCACAATATCCTTGATGTGGAACTCAAAGTTGTTGACTGCACCGTATATCTTCGGGTCGGCAGAGAAGGAGTACTGCGTCTTGGCGATACAGACGGGGTAATGGCTGATACCCATCTGCTCTATCAGTTTGATAACCTTGCGGGAGTGGAGACTGTAAGTCACTACGCTTGCCCCGTAGAGGTTGCAGGCTACCTTTTCTATTTTACGTTCCACGCAATCGCTCTCTTCGTAGGTGAAGGTCAGCGGTTCGGATGGTTTGTTCTCGATAGTATCTACTACCAGATTGGCAAGGTCAACGGCTCCCTCTCCTCCTTTGGCAAAGGCGTTGTTCACGGCAAAACCTACCTCAAGCTTTTCTTCGCAATGGCGGCGGATAGCTTCCACCTCCTCGTCCGTATCACTGGCAAAACGGTTGAATGCCACGATGACCTGCTGGCCGAATGAACGCAAATTGCGTACATGCTTGTCCAGATTGCCGAAGCCCTCTTTCAGTCCTTCCATATTGGGTTCCTTGATGCGGTCCAGACTGACACCGCCATGCATCTTCAGTCCTTGTGCGGTAGCAACGATTATCGTCAGCTTGGGCTGTAGGCCGCTCTTGCGGCACTTGATGTTGTAGAACTTCTCCGCACCCAGGTCAGCCCCGAAACCGGCTTCCGTCACTACATAATCGCCAAATGTCATGGCCATTTTTGTGGCAAGAATGGAGTTGCAACCATGGGCAATATTTGCGAACGGTCCTCCATGAACAAAAGCAGCAGAGCCTTCGGTAGTCTGTACCAAGTTGGGGTTGATAGCATCTTTCAACAGTACGGTAATGGCACCGGCTACTCCTAACTCCTTCACTGTGAAAGGAGTACCATCGAAACGGAATCCCAGAATAATATTTTCAATACGGCGACGGAGGTCGTCGAGGTCTGTTGCCAGACAGAGAATAGCCATAATTTCGGAAGCCGGGGTAATATCGAAGCCCGACTCCTCGGTAATGCCGTTGGTGCTCGGTCCCAATCCGGTGACAATGCTCCGCAAGGAACGGTCATTCACATCAAGTACGCGCCGCCAGATGATTTCTTTCAGTCCGAAGCCGTCCGCCTGATGCTGGTACAAGTAATTGTCGAGCAAAGCGGAAATCATGTTGTGTGCGGAGGTAATGGCGTGAAAGTCGCCCGTAAAGTGCAGGTTTATCTTCTCCATGGGCAGCACCTGGGCATATCCTCCACCGGCAGCACCGCCTTTCATGCCGAAGCAAGGACCTAACGAGGGTTCGCGTAAAGCCACAATCGCTTTCTTGCCAATCTTGTTCAGCCCCAATGCCAGCCCGATGGACACGGTTGTTTTACCGATACCCGCTTTCGTAGCCGTGATAGCCGTCACCAGTATCAGATTGCTCTTCTTCACTTTCTCTTCATCAATCAGATGCGTAGGAATCTTGGCTATGTAACGGCCATAGTTCTCTACTTCGTCACGCGGGATATCCACACTTTCAGCCACCTGCTTTATCTTCTTCAGCTCTATGCTGCGGGCTATTTCAATGTCCGATTTCATACAGAGTCTTTTCTTTAAATAACAACTTTAATGTTTTGAAAGTTGCAAAAGTACGAAAGATGTGGCAAAGTACAAAAGAATACCGTATTTTCACCTGACCACCTGCATCTTCTATCTATTTGAACCGCGACGTATCCACCGCCTCCCGTTGCTTCTCCTTATATCCACCGAATTTATAAGTAAACGATACGCCGAATTCGCGGAAGCATGAGTAATGATTCGTCACATTCTGCGTCTTGAAACGGATGCGGGGAGAAATCTGTCCCGTCTCAAAAATATCGTTGCAATAGAGGTTGAGAATGGCTTTGTTCTTGGCGAAGCCGTAGCGCAGAGCAATATTCACATTGCCCGACGTAGGCAGGTCGTAGATGCCCTGAATGGCTTTACTATGCACAAATCCGGTCACCGTCAGCTTCAAGTCGGGTTTGGTGGAGAGAGTAAAAGTATTGTTCATCTGGGCAATGCCATAGCATTGCTTTCTGTCGAAAGGAATATCCCAGAAATCACCATCCTTTTCGCGATGCCACAAGCCGATGAGGGTAAGGCGAGAATTCAACCAATCCTTCACCTTAAATGGGATAGAGGCTTGTATTCCTGCTTGTTGCTGATAATCAAAATTGAGTGTCTTGTAGATTTCAACCAGACGTTCGGAAGATTGGTAGAGCGTCTGTACGGAGTAGTCCTTGGTATGGTTGAACCAAGCGCTGAAGATGTATTTGCTCTTCAAAATATAGGTCATTTTCAGCTCATACTCTTGTGCCGGTTTCAGCAACGGATTACCATGCAGCTCAGAGTATCCGCCACCGATGTAAGAGACGGCATCCTGCACGGCCCAGTAGTCGGGATAGTCCTTGTCGCTGCTCAAGGAGAGCTGGAGGATATGTCCCGGTGCCGGCATATAGTTCAAGTTGACAATGGGATACCAGTCCCACTGGTCCCAGACGGGAGTCTTGTAATGCTCCACAGCCAGAGAAGCGTCCAAAGCAAGTTTGTCGCCGAAACTCTTGCTGAAACCTGCATAGATATTCCAAGTTTGCTCGCGGCGGCGGGACTTCATATTGCTCAAGGCATCTGATGAGGTCAACTGTTCACCGGTATCGGGATCGTAATAATATTGGTAGCTATTGTCAATACTGGTAGTGTAGACGGCTCCATAATTCAAGTCCCAGCCTTTCCCCAAGTTATGCTCCTGGGCCAGAAAGAACTTCCAGCGGTTGATGCGCTGACAGTCTTCCGTGTAGAAATCGAGTTCCTCATCCTGCATACGGCTATGCAGTAGTTGGTTGGACGGAGAGCGGTAGTAGGTCAGTTCGGCACCGGCTTTGAGGCCGAAAGGGGTACGATAGTCCAGACGGCCGTTGTGCAGCCAGTCGGTGCTATTGCTATGAGTTGTGGACACCTGCGTGCCCGTCACGCCCTTCCAGTTGTGGGAGGTGGAATAGCCACCGTTATAGACGAAACTCAGCTGATGGTTCTTGGCGATATTATAGTCCGCCCCTACCCTGAAATTATGGGTATGGCTGCGGCCACGGCCCACCTCATCTGTTGTCATGGGGTGAACCGAGCCGTCCGCCAGGGTGTGCACAGCCTCTTTGTCGGTAGTAGAGTAGCTCCGGCCATGGCTGTGCGAGTAAAGAAAATCTGCTGAGAATTTATTTTTGCTGAAGAGCAGGCTGGCGCGTTCCTCAAAGCCTTCGTTATGCTTCTGGCGATACTTGGCATAGAGTTCGCCTTGCCAGGAGCCGGGGCCGCCTGCCGATTGTTTCAAGGTGATATTGATAAGTGCGCCACGCACCTGGTAGCGTGCAGGGGCGTTGTACATCACTTCCGCCTTCTCTATGCGGCTGGCAGGGATGCTGCGCAGCAAAGAATAGAGCTGCTCTGTGCTGAGGGTGGTTACTTTGCCGTCCAGGATAACGGTGACTCCCTGACCTGCCAACTGCAGCCCTCCATTCATCTCGATGACGCCGGGAAGCTCTTTCACGGCATCGTAGGCATTGTCTACGGGGAGGTTCCGGATAAGGCGGGGCAGGTCGTACACCAGCTTGCCTTGCGCTGCCTTTACGATGGGGCGTTCACCGGTAATCATCACTTCCGGCAAGGTCTGATAAAGACTGTCCAGACGGGCATCGGTCGTGATAAGGCTGTCGGCGCTGAGGATGCGGTTGTCGTCCGCACCGGAGGTGGTTGCAGTACCGTTGTTCTCTTGTGCCGAAAGGCTGATGCTCAAAGCACAGCATACAATAGGGAGTAAATAGAATCGTTTCATGTTCTTCTTTTTATTTATGTTTATATTCTTCTTCTGCAAATCTTCGTCTGCAAAGTACGGCAGAATCAGCAGAAACTTGTGTTATCAGCGGCTTACCAAGTGTTATCCAGTGTTATCGGGAGTGTTATTTAGTCTTATCGGATGATAGGGTTCACAATATTAATCTTACCTTTGTATGTATAAAAGTAACCGGAAACAAACATGAAACTGCCATTCAAATATATTGCCATACTTGTCATCGTCTCCCTGGCCGGCATCTTCGCCTACCAAGCCTACTGGCTGACGGGGCTCTACCATACCATGCACAGTGAAATGGAAAGGGACATCACCGAAGCCATGCGCATGAGCGACTATAACGAAATGATGATACGCGTGGATAAAATGAAGCAGGACGACATAAACCACGGTGAAGTCAGCGTATCAGCCGGATACAGCGATGACGGAAAATCATTTGTCCGTAGCAGTACCACCATCTCCCGTGAAGATTCTTTGGACAACACCACCCTGCACGAAACCTTCATGCCCAAAGGAGACAGTGTTTACGTGACCCACCCGAACGATTCAACCCGCGTGGAAGTCAGTGTCAGGGACTCAGACAGCTCTCCCCAATCCGCATTGAGTGCCAAAGGGGGACTGGATGTGATTTTGCGCGACCAAAACAGTATGCTGGAACTCGCCACCTACTTCCAGCGCGGACTGCATTCGGGACTGGACATCATTTCCGACCCCGACGTAGTGCTTTATGACAGCCTGCTGACTTCATTCCTGCATGACCGTAACATCAATCTTCCCCATAGGCTGCTACATCTTCACAAAGGCAGCAAATGGGACTCTACCATTCTCTATATAGATACATTGGTAAACATCGGTACCCCCGGCTATGTGCCTACCTCAAAAGCCGTGGAATATAATTATTCTTTCGACATCAATACAAATCAAAGCTACCGTCTCATCATGGAACCGGCCGGCATGTTGGTCTTGCGACAGATGTCGGGCATTCTCACCACATCATTCGTTATTCTGATCGTACTCGCTTTCTCCTTCTGGTTCCTGATACGCACCATCCTGAAACAGAAGACACTGGAAGAGATGAAGAGCGATTTCACCAACAACATCACCCACGAACTGAAAACCCCCATCGCCGTAGCATATGCCGCCAACGACGCTCTGCTCAACTTCAACCAAGCGGAGGAAAAGGCCCAACGCGACAAATACCTGCGTATCTGCCAGGAACAGCTTCAGCGCCTCAGTGGACTGGTTGAACAGATACTTTCCATGAGTATGGAACGCCGCAGGACTTTCCGCCTGCACCCGGAGGAGTTTGCAATACGTGATATTCTGGAAACGCTCATCGAACAACACAAGCTGAAAGCGGAAAGCTCCGTCCACATATCGGTGGACATCAAACCGGAAGATTTGAGCGTACTTGCCGACCGCACGCATTTCAGCAACATCATCAGCAACCTGATAGACAACGCCATCAAATATTCGCACGGAGAGGCCGAAGTGGCCATCCATTGCCGCAAGGTAACCGTCGAAGGGCAGAATGAACAGACTGAAATCTCCGTCAGCGACCACGGTATCGGTATTGCTCCCGAGAAGCAGAAGCACATCTTCGACAAATTCTACCGCGTACCCACGGGTAATCTGCACGATGTGAAAGGCTATGGGCTGGGATTGTTCTATGTGAAGACCATGATAGAGAAGCATGGTGGCAGCGTATCGGTAAAGAGTGAGTTGGGAAAAGGAAGTACCTTTACGATAAGGATATAATAACATTATTTGTTAGGGTACTTTACATTACTTGTTAAGGAGCTTTACATTACTTGTAACAAAAGCGACAATTATGGAAAAGATAACCGTACTTCTGGTTGAGGACGAACAGACCCTCGCCATGATTATCAAGGACACATTGGAAGGGCAGAACTTCATCATCCACACCGCAGCAGACGGTGAAGAGGGATTGCGCAAGTTCTTCGACCTCCGTCCCGACGTGCTGGTGGCAGACGTGATGATGCCCCGCATGGACGGCTTTGAAATGGTGCGCCGCATCCGGCAGACCGACAAACAGACCCCGGTACTGTTCCTTACCGCCCGTTCCGCCATCAACGATGTGGTGGAAGGGTTTGAGCTGGGTGCCAACGACTACCTGAAAAAGCCTTTCGGAATGCAGGAACTCATTATCCGCATAAAGGCCCTGGTAGGCAAAGCTTTCTCCTTTACAGAGGAAAAGCCCAAAGAAACTACCGTTTTTGAAATCGGTGACTACCGTTTCAATTCCGTCACTCAACGACTTGCTTTTGCAGGCAGCACCCCGACTTCACCTAACGCGGATACGGAAGTGGAACTCTCCCACCGCGAGTCCGAGATACTGAAACGTCTTTGCGAGAACCGTAACCAGGTGGTCAACACCCAGAATGTATTGCTCGACCTCTGGGGAGACGACAGCTTCTTCAACTCCCGCAGCCTGCATGTGTTCATCACCAAACTGCGGCATAAACTGGCCGGAGACGAGCGCATCCGTATCGTCAATGTGCGGGGAATAGGATATAAACTAATAGTAAACTAAACTAAAACTAAACTACTATTTATGAGAAAGTTATTATTCATTACTTTTATCTGTTCCTCACTCTGCGCCTATGCACAGAGCGAGATTCCGGAAGACACAATAAAGAACCGGCCTCCCGTAAAGAAAGAGCAGATTCCCTTTTCTCCAAAAGAGAACAAGCGTACAGGCCTTGATGAAAGCCAGCCCCAACAAAGTCTGCAGGGCGAACAGCAGGAAGAGATAAATCTCCATCTCCCTCCCTCCGACTATGTGGAGCCCCTGCCCTGGACGGACATGAAGAAGATACACTTTCAGAAAAACATCTTTGAATGGGACTTCCAGCGTTTCGCCGATTTCCTGCTCTCGCCGGAAGTCGTACTGACGATGTACGGCAGCCATAACACCTATCCTGCAATGGGCTCCATCATGCAGGCTGGCGCAGGAGTTACTTATTACAGTCCCGACGGACATTGGGAATTGAGCAGAGGGGTATATGCCGCCCATTATTCCATCTCCCAACCTTCATCCATTACCGGTGCCCAGTATGCCAAAAGGGATGCCCCCCGAGGAACTCAATGGGACATAGGCTACAATGCCTCCGTATCCTACCGCATCAATCCCTACATGCGCCTGCATGCCTTCGGCCAGTATTCGGGCTACGGGAGAAGTAACTCCTTTCATGGATATATGAACCCGATGTATCCGCAAAGCGGTTATGGCATGGTACTGGAACTGAAAGTGACGGACTGGCTCGACCTCAACGGAGGCCTGGGACGGAGCTACGACCCCACCAAAATGAAATGGGTGACTTCGCCCGTCTTCGCCCCTACCATTCGTATAAAGAAATAGAAATAATACAAAGATATTTCCGGAAATAGAGGGAAACGAGTATCTTTGTTCAGTCCGCCCCTATGCGGCAGACAGCAACTGAAATTGTGAACAAAGAACTATGAAACGAATCTTCTTCTGCATCATCATTTTACTTGCAGGCATGTCATCCGTCAGCGCACAGAGCGAGATGCCTGCCGATACGGTACGTACTGCAGTACGTGGCGAAGCGTCTCCCGAAAGCATGTCTCCGTCTGAAAAGGAGCTTCTGCCGGACGTGAAGAATTACGACGGCTTCCTGCTGGATATGGGGCTGATGAATCTGTCCGCCCCCACTCTTCCCAAATTCACTTTGGAGATACCGGATGCCAGCAAAGACTATAGCCGCATCTTCCGGTTGAACCCGAACGTGACTTATTCACAAGGTCTTTCGAACATATTCTCACTCAGCAACTCCCGGTATTTCAGTTCGAATCCCTTCGGACTGACGGGCTTCTGGGGCTCTACCGACAACCTGCAAATGGGAAGTTTCACTTTGAAGAACGGCATGCGCATCCATACGTACGGCGAATATGACAAGGACGGCTGGAAAGTGCCCAACCCTTCCGCACTGCCTTGGGAAAAGAACAATTTCAAAGGGGCGTTCGAGCTGAAATCAGCCAACGGAGCCTTTGGCATACGCATCGAGGTACAGCAGGGCAGACACGTGCCCTATTGATGCCCATCACTTAACAACAGAATCAATGACAAGAAAGAAAATACTGGTGATAGGCGCCAACGGTTTTATCGGCAGACGCATCCTGGATGATTTGTCCCGCAACTTGTCTTACCAGACAACGGGCTGTTCCCTGCACGACGACATCTGTCCCCATTCGGGCGACTATCGCTTTATCCGCACGGTATATGCAACCGCCAGGCGGTGGAAAAGCTTTTCCAGGAAGTACAGCCGGATGTTGCAATCAATACCTCCGCCCTCTCCGTCCCCGATTATTGCGAAACGCACCATGCAGAAGCGGATGCCGTCAACATTACTGCCGTGGAGCATCTGGCAGAATGCTGTGAGGCGGGAGGCAGCCGTTTTATCCATCTTTCCACCGACTTCGTTTTCGGTGGTGATACGGACCGACCCTATACGGAGGAGGATATTCCCGCTCCCGTTAATTATTACGGCTACACCAAACTGGAAGGTGAGAAACGTATCGCTGCCGTTTGCAGGGATTATGCCATCGTGCGCGTAGTGGTGGTGTACGGTGCCGCCCTGCCCGGACAGCATGGCAATGTGCTCCAACTGGTGGCAAACAGATTAAGGAACAATGAGGAAGTGTTCGTCGTGTCCGACCAATGGCGTACGCCCACCTTCGTGGGAGACGTGTCGCAAGGAGTGGAGAAGCTGATAAGCCATCCGCAAAACGGCATCTACCACCTCTGTGGCAGCGAGTGTCTGACCATTGCAGACATCGCTTATCGGGTAGCGGACGTATTGGGGCTGAATCGCTCGCTCATCCGTCCCGTCACTACGAAGGAGATGAATGAAAAGACGCCACGTCCCCGTTTCAGCGGGCTGAGTATAGAAAAGGCACGCCGGGAACTGGGGTATCGACCGTATACGCTGGAGGAAGGAATAAAGCTGATGTTCGGATGGTAAATAATGCAGGTGCGGATGGCAGCAGATTCGACTACAGCAACTCCGGCTCTGCCAGTCCTTTCTCTTTGCGATACACACGTACCATCTCCAGAATCACATCTCCATATTTCTCCACCCCTTTTTTTCCGAAATACGGAATGCGTACAAGCATGGCCTTATCCGAAGGAAGCAGATTGCTGATACCTAGAATTGCCTTCTGCAGAATGACGGTGTATACGGGTAGCCCTAATGCGGAAGCTTCTGCATTGCGCCATGCTACCAAGCGGTTGTAAAGTTCCGGATGCAGCACATCCGTGGGTACTTCAACAGCCGCAGCATCGCGTTTCCGCTCACGCGGACGTTTCTCTTTATCAGCCAGCTTACTGCTTCCCTGCCCTTCTTTGGCAGCAGCACTTCTCCCTTTGCCTTTACCCTTCTGCGAAGCCGAATCATCAATGGAAAGCAGTGCTTTCTGCTTCAAGTATCCTGCCATATGGAAACCATTCTCCAGCACATAATCCAGCAAATCAGTCTTCATGTCAAACACTTCCTCCAGCTCCTCCATGGCATCCCGGAGCTTCTTCTTCAACTCTTTATTATCAGAAGTTACCGTACTCGCCATCACCGCATCCAGCGGTTGCAACTGCTCTTGAAAATAAGTGGCGGCAGAGTGTATGCGCCCCTGCAAAGTCCGGTCGGCTGCATAGTCCTGTGCAGTATCAATCAGGCGGGTATACTGGATACTGAACTTCTGGGCCACTTTCGTCACCTTGTCGTGAAAACGTTCCACTTCCTCCTTGCAGGCTGCGAGTTGCTTGGGAAAGAGTTTGTACAAGTGCTCGTCTATCAACCGCACATACCGCCGCAAAGCCTGCTCCATAGGCTGGAAATCGAACAAGCCCGACAGCAGTTCCAGGAAATAGGCCTGCTGCAAGGAACGGAAGCGTTTCTCGTCCGGCTCGTTTCTCCGTGCCTCCATCGTGAAGGTATCTACTGCATGGTCACTGATAACGGCCTTTGCAGAAAGCGGGGCACTGAGCACCACTCCCTCCAATGTCTTGCAGCGGCTCAGAGCCACATAGGTCTGTCCATGCGCAAAGGAGGCACTGGCATCAATCACGGCACGTTCAAACGTCAGTCCCTGGCTTTTGTGAATGGTAATCGCCCACGCCAGCTTCAGCGGATATTGCCGGAATGTTCCTTCAATATCTTCTGTAATCTCCTTGGTTTCCTCATCAAGCACGTATTTGGCATTCGTCCACTCTTCCTCCTGAAGTAAGAAGGTAGCGTCGCTTCCCTTACTGCGCACTTCAATTCCATCTGCCGACACGGCTGTCACCTCTCCAATCATGCCATTGTAGTAACGGTGCTCACCGGAGGTGTCGTTCTTCACAAACATTACCTGGGCACCGCGTTTCAGTTCCAGTACTTCATCCGTGGGATAGGAATATTCGGGAAACTTTCCGTCAATCTTGGCACGAAAGGCATACGAGCGTCCCGGAAGTTGTTCCAGCTCATGGTCATTAATCCGTTGGGCCTGATAATTGTGGGTCACCAGGCGGATGTATCCTTCTTCTTTATCTGGTACGAAATTGGGAATATACCGGCGGTTCAAGGCTTCCAGCACTTGCCCGTCACAACGGTTTTCGCGAATGCGGTTCAGTAGTTCAAGAAAAGTCCCATCGTTCTGCCGATAGACTTTCTTTAGTTCTATGGTGCAATATTCCGTCTGCTTCAATGCCTGGCTGGAGAAGAAATAAGGCGTGTCATAGTATTTGCGCAGCATCTGCCACTCATCGTCTTTCACTACGGGAGACAGCTGCTGTAAGTCGCCAATCATCAGCAGTTGCACGCCGCCAAAGGGTTTGTTCCGGTCGCGGAACCGCCTCAAGACGGCATCCACCGAATCGAGCAAGTCGGCACGGACCATACTGATTTCATCGATGACCAATAAATCTATGCTGCGTATAATGTTGATTTTCTCTTTCCCGTAACGAAAACGGTAGGTTGCCTTGCCATCTGCGCTGAATGAGCTTTCGGGCACATAAGGAGCAAAAGGTACTTGGAAAAAGGAGTGGATGGTGACACCGCCTGCATTGATAGCGGCAATTCCCGTCGGTGCAAGTACAATCATCCGTTTCGGACTCTCCACCCTCAGTTTTCGCAGGAAAGTTGTCTTACCGGTACCTGCCTTGCCGGTCAAAAAAAGATGAGTGCCTGTGTTTTCAATGAATTGCCATGCAAGCGCTATTTCGGGATTATTCTCCATTGATATGTTTATTATTCAACCAATCCGCTCTCTCTCAGAATGATACGGATTTCATCAGTAGTCATATATGATAATAGGACAAAGATAGCGGTTATTTCGTTATCCTTGTCCTATTATTCCATTTATTTGTACCCATCCTGAGAAAGCCCTTTACGGGGCAATCCGAACTATTTCAAGCTACCGCCGATAATATCGAGCAGCTCATTCGTAATGGCCTGCTGACGGCTCTTGTTATACTGTTTCGTCAAATCTTGAATCAACTCGTTGGCATTATCTGTCGCCGTCTGCATGGCAAGCATACGGGCAGCATGTTCCGAAGTATTGGAATCGAGAAGCACGGTAAATATCTTCTGACTCAACACTTTTGGCAGAAGTTCCGCTATCAGTTCGCCGACGGAAGGTTCCACAATGTAATCATTATTAAAACTGCGGGCATCCTCCGGTACATCTTCTGCCGCCTCCTGCGCTACTTGCGTCAGGTCAATGGGCAGATAATTCTCGCGGAGCAGCACCTGCGAACCCATCGATTTGAAGTGATGGTAAATCAGCTCCACATGGTCAATCTGCTTTTCCACAAACTCATGCATCAACTTCTCTGCCAGCTCATACGCTTCAACGTACGAAGGCTTGTCTGCCATCACCTGGTAGCTGCCTTGCGGCACATATCCCATTTTCTTGACGGCTTCCTCCACCTTTCTCCCAACGGGATATATCAGAATATTCTCCTTGCCCAGCGACTGGTAATCTTCCAAAGCCCGTTCCAGCATCTTCGCCACATTCGAGTTGAATGCACCGCACAAGGAACTATTGGACGAAAACGCCACGACCGCTACCCTCGTCACGGGTCTTTTCTCGGTATAGGGCGACTCGAAGGAAGCATCCGTACGCAGAAAGTTCGTCAGAATCTCATTCAGCTTCCGTTGATAAGGCAGCATATTCTCAATCCGCCCCTGCGCCTTATGCAGTTTGGCAGATGCCACCATCTTCATAGCCGATGTTATCTGGCGTGTACTCTTGACGGAGCTTATTCTATTTTTTACCTCTTTCAGTGAAGACATATATCTATTTACGATTTAATTATTTACGATTTACGATTGAAGTTACTTTTGCTTGCAGCCGATTTACCACTTACCATATAGAGTAACTCCAATCGTAAATCGTAAATCGTCCAATCGTAAATCACATGAATTGCCTTGCAACCGCCTCTGCCGTCTCCTCAATCTTCTTGCAGACATCGTCATTGATGGCACCCGTCTTTAAAACGTCGAGTACCTCCATGCGATAGTTCATCTCAAGAGACTCAAGGAAGTTGCGTTCAAACTCGCTGACCTTGTCCAAAGGAACATTCCTCAACAAGCCGTGCGTGCCGCAATAAAGAATGGCAATCTGCTTTTCTACCGGCATCGGGCTGTATTGGGGCTGTACCAGCAGGCGTGTATTCTTCTGTCCCTTGTCGATGGTCAATGCCGTCACGGGGTCCATATCGCCACTGAACTTGGTAAACGCTTCCAGCTCCCGGTACTGTGCCTGGTCAATCTTTAATGTACCTGCCACCTTCTTCATAGCCTTGACTTGGGCATTACCACCCACACGGCTCACAGAGATACCCACGTCAATGGCCGGACGGTTACCCTGGTTGAAGAGGTTCGTATCAAGGAATATCTGCCCGTCAGTGATTGAAATCACATTCGTTGGGATATAGGCGGACACGTCTCCTGCCTGAGTTTCGATAATGGGCAATGCAGTCAGCGAACCGCCACCTTTCACTTTGCCTTTCAGACTGTCCGGCAGGTCGTTCATCTCGCGTGCCACTTCCTCCTGGCTGATAATCTTCGCCGCACGTTCCAACAAACGGGAGTGCAGATAGAAGATATCACCCGGATAGGCCTCACGTCCTGATGGACGGCGCAGAATCAGAGACACTTCACGATAGGCCACCGCCTGCTTGGACAAGTCGTCATAGACCACCAACGCATGACGGCCGGTATCACGGAAATACTCTCCGATGGCAGCCCCTGCAAAGGGAGCGTAATACTGCAATGCAGCCGGGTCGCCCGCCGTAGCAGCCACCACAATGGTATAGTCCATCGCACCGTACTGGTGCAGGGTATTCACAATAGAAGCTACGGTAGAACCTTTCTGACCAATGGCTACATAAATACAATACACCGGATCACCAGCTTCAAAATTGGCACGCTGGTTGATGATGGTATCGATGGCAATGGCCGTCTTACCGGTCTGGCGGTCACCGATAATCAGTTCACGCTGTCCGCGGCCAATAGGTATCATGGCATCCACAGCCTTCAGACCGGTCTGTAGCGGCTGATTCACCGGCTGACGGAAGATAACTCCCGGCGCCTTGCGTTCCAGCGGCATTTCATAAAGTTCTCCGCCTATCAGTCCTTTGCCATCGAGCGGCGCACCCAGAGGGTCTATTACACGGCCCAGCATACCCTCTCCCACCATGATGGAAGCAATACGCTTGGTACGCTTTACAATGAAGCCTTCCTTGATTTTATCCGTAGGGCCAAGCAACACAGCACCCACATTATCCTCTTCGAGGTTCATCACAATGGCCTTGATGCCGTTGTCGAACTCCAACAACTCGTTGGCTTCGGCATTGCGCAACCCATAGATACGGGCTACACCGTCACTGACTTGCAGTACCGTGCCAATCTCGTCCAACTGTACGCGGGTGTCAATCCCTTCCAGTTGCTTGCGGAGAATATCGGAGACTTCGCTTACTTTTATATTTTCAGACAACATCTTAGTATTTACTATTTTACAATTTACTATTTACTATTTGAAAGAACCCGAATCATATACTGTTTGACCTCTACAACTTACGCATCACAAGACTATTAAATAAGTAAATTGTAAATTGTCAAATCGTAAATCACACGATTCTTCTATTCCTATCAATGAACTGCTGTTTCACTTTCTTAAGCTGCGTAGCAATACTGGCATCCAGACGGAAGTCGTTGATGTCGAAGATAAAACCACCTTCAATGGAGGGATCCACTTCAGTCTGCAGCTCCATGCTGGCATGCAGCAGGGAGGAAGCACTGTCATGGATGCGCTCCCGCACTTCCTGGCTGACGGGAACGGCTGTTATCAGCTTTCCTACACCGATATGCTTGTCTTTCCGGTACAAATCCAGAAAACTCAGGCAGATGTACTGGAGAAAGTTTTCCCGCCGGTTCTTCAACACCAGGGTCATGAAACGCGCAAACTCACGGCCCGCAGGAGCATCCCCCACAGCAGCGGTACAGATAAGTGTTAACTTCTCACGTATCGTCAGGATGGGGTTTTCCAATGCCATGCGCAAATCGGGATGTTTCCTGAAGCTACGGTCGAGCATACAAAACTCCTTGTACAGAGTATCTTCTGCCCCCATGCTCTTGGCATATTCCATCAATGCTTTCGCATAACGCATCGAAACGATTCCTATATCCATTTCTTTGAGAATTAATTGTTTTTACTTGCGGCCAGCACTTCATCCAGCATCCGGTCTATCATCTCCATCTGCTCATGTTTCTCGTCCAGATTCTTGCGGATAATTTTCTCGGCTATATCTACGGACAAGACTGCCACCTGGCGGCGAATATCGCGGATGGCCTCTTCCTTCTCTTGCTGTATCTGCTTTTTAACTTCGTCCAGCTCCTTCTGCGCGGCGGCTTCCGCCTGCTTGCGTGCTTCGACGATAATCTTGTCACGCTCATGCATCGCCTCCCGCAGAATACGTCCTTGTTCTTTGTTGGCAGCAGCAATCAACGCTTCACTCTCCTCTTTCAGTTTGGAGAGCTGGGCATTTGCTTCGCGTGCCACTTCCAAAGACTGGTCGATGTAGGTCTTGCGACCTTCCACCATCTTGGTGATAACGGGAAAACCGTACTTGGCAAGCACCACAAACACCACACCGAATGAAAGGAGCATCCAGAACAGCAGACCACTATCGGGTAATAACAATGACATAATTTTATTTACTATTTGACAATTTACGATTTACAATTTGGCTGCGCGGTGATGCTGCACGGACAAATTGTAAATGGTAAATGGTAGATTGTACATTATAAAAAGAATACCAATAAACACACAACTACTGCCAACAAAGCAACACCTTCAATCAAGGCAGCGGCAATAATCATGTTCATACGGATATCTCCGGATGCTTCCGGCTGGCGGGCAATGGCCTCCATAGCAGAACCGCCGATTTTACCAATACCTACACCAGCACCAATAACAGCCAAACCAGCACCAATGGCTGCACCCAGTTTACTAACTCCCACACCTGCCGCAGCAGCTTGCAATAATACAGATAGTAACATAACTTTCAGTTTTTAAATGGTTATTTTTATTAATATTTATATTCCCAATAATCGTATCACTTCACCGCCTTCTCCTTATGCTCTTCCTGCGCCAGACCGATGAACACGGCTGACAGCATGGTGAACACATATGCCTGGATAAAGGCAACCAACAACTCAAGTGCATTCATAAAGATATTGAACAACACCGATGCCACGGTCAGCGTTCCGTTCAAAGCAGGTCCCATACTGGCCGAGATGAATATCAGGCAGGTAAGCACCAGCATTGCCATGTGCCCTGCCAGCATATTGGCAAAAAGACGTATCATCAAAGCAAACGGTTTGGTGAAAATACCGAAGAACTCGATAAACGGCATCATGGGGACCGGTACCTTCAGCCACCAGGCACATCCGGCCAAAAGATATCTTTCCAATAAGTCTTGGTTCCAAAGATATTCACGGCCAAGAAAGTACAGATGGCCAATACCATCGTAATGGCTATATTTCCCGTCACGTTGGCCCCTCCGGGAAAGAAAGGAATCAGCCCCATAATGTTGTTGATGAAAATAAAGAAGAAGGCCGTCAGCAAGTAAGGTGCGAATTTACGGTACTTCGGACCGACACAGCTCTTTATAATATCATCGTTCACCATCATGATAAACATCTCCATAAACCCGATGAAACCACCGGGAGCGGCACTTCCCTGCGGGTGCTTGCGATACCAGTGCGCCACACTCAAAATGATGAGAAGCAGCAATGCGCTGTTGATGAGCAAAGCCAGTGTCACCTTCGTGATGGAGATGTCCAACGGGCGTATTTCGTTTCCGGTGGCATCATACTCCACCAGCTTGCCTTCGTACTTGCTTCCTGCGGGAGCGATGGAAAAGCCTTCATAACTTCCACCGTTCTCCTCCAGACGTGAGGATAGAAAGGCATGCCATCCGGTGGTAGAGCTATGCACTATTACCGGCAAAGGAATCGTAACGTGAGTTTCGCCCCACGTCGTGATGTGCCATTCGTAAGAATCGCCGATATGCCCGAAGACAATCTCCTTCACGTCCACCGTATTCTCGGCCCGCACCGTGGCGGGTAGCAACATGCCCAGTGCCAGCAGAATTACAGTCAGTATGTTACGCAATCTTTTCATTGTTACTTTTCTTTTTCAGTTTCCGATTCGCCTCAAAAGTGAAGAAGAACCAGGAATCATAAATCAAATATATCAGATAGTTGGCTATAAACGTCAACAAAAACACCCTGGCTTCCTCACGTACTGCAACGCAATAAACCAGCATCACAATCATGGAGACCAGCATTCTCATCACACGCATCAGCAGATAAATCTGCAACATTCGTCCTGGCATCCGGTGACGGCAGCTTTCGGTCATATTAATCATGAATACTCCGAAAACAAAGAAGAAAAGCGGAATCAGCGGATAACCGCCGAAATAGTGATGCGGATTTATCGAAAAATACGCCCAACCGCCTACAATTCCTATCAATACCGTCAAGAGCGCTGTATGCAATAAGTAGTTTCTCTTAGTAATAGTCACGCCAACAACCTCTATTTTTTAATTGTTAATTTTTTAATAGCCTATTGCTGTTCTATACAGACGGCAACCCTTCCGTTACTCATCTCCACGAATCCGCTTTGAATATCCAACTCATGTTCCTCACCGTCCGTTGCGTAAATCAATTTCCCCGTTCCCAACGATGATACAATCGGTGCATGCTGCGGCAGGATAGAAAAAGAGCCCATAGTGCCCGGCAATGTAACACTTTCCACTTCCCCGTTGAAGAGTTCCTTCTCCGGTGAAACAATATTCAAATGCAACTTTTTCATCATCAAAGCTCCCAGACTTTTAATTTTTAATCGTTTTTCCCCCTGCCTGCTCCAGTAGTTTCTTACCCTTCTCAATGGCTTCTTCAATGGTTCCCACATTCAAGAAAGCAGGTTCGGGCAGGTAGTCCACCTCTCCGTCAAGAATCATCTTGAAGCCTTTGATAGTGTCCTCAATGGAAACCATTGTACCTGGGACACCCGTAAACTGCTCGGCAACGGCAAACGGCTGTGAAAGGAAACGCTGCACACGACGTGCACGGTTCACCAACGTACGGTCGGCATCAGAGAGTTCCTCCATACCAAGGATGGAGATAATGTCTTGCAATTCCTTGTTGCGCTGCAATATTTGTTTTACACGTTGTGCCACTTCGTAGTGTTCTACCCCCACGATGTGTGGGTCGAGAATGCGTGAAGTAGATTCCAACGGGTCCACAGCAGGATAAATACCAAGTTCAGTAATCTTACGACTCAACACCGTGGTGGCATCGAGGTGGGTAAACGTTGTGGCAGGTGCCGGGTCCGTCAAGTCATCGGCAGGCACATATACAGCCTGCACGGAAGTGATGGAGCCGTTTCTTGTAGAGGTAATACGCTCCTGCATGGCACCCATTTCCGTTGCCAGTGTCGGCTGATAGCCTACGGCAGAAGGCATACGGCCCAGCAAGGCCGAAACCTCGGAACCGGCTTGGGTGAAACGGAAGATATTATCAATGAAGAACAGAATGTCACGCGGACCGTCCGTCTCCGCTCCCATGTCACGGAAGGACTCGGCCACCGTCAACCCAGACAATGCCACGGACTGACGCGCACCGGGAGGTTCGTTCATCTGACCGAATATCAAAGACACTTGTGATTTGGCCACTTCGTCATAATCTACTTTGGACAAATCCCAATGGCCTTCCTCCATACCTTTCTTGAATTCTTCTCCGTAACGGATAACACCGGATTCAATCATTTCTCTCAGCAGGTCGTTGCCTTCACGTGTACGTTCTCCTACACCGGCAAACACAGAGAAGCCGTGCTGCTTCTTCGCAATATTATTAATGAGCTCTTGGATAAGCACCGTCTTGCCTACACCGGCGCCACCAAACAGACCGATTTTACCGCCCTTGCTATATGGTTCCAGCAAGTCGATAACCTTGATGCCTGTATAAAGCACCTCTTGTACGGTAGTCAAATCTTCAAACTTAGGGGGGTCGCGATGGATGGGATAAGCACCGGTACGGTCCAACTCCTTCATGCCGTCGATAGAGTCGCCCACAACGTTCATCAGGCGGCCTTTGATTTGTGTACCTATCGGCATGGTGATGGGGCCTCCCAGCGGATGCACTGTCATTCCTCTCTGCAGGCCGTCCGTACTGTCCATAGCAACAGTACGCACCGTGTTTTCACCAATGTGCTGCTGTACCTCTACAATCAGTCTTTTGCCGTTCGACCTTTTTATTTCCAGTGCGTCGTGAATACTCGGCAACATCATTTCTGCCTCCGTTCCTTCGAAATAGACGTCTACTACAGGCCCGATTACCTGTGAGATATGTCCGACAATCTGTGACATAAGCAATCTTTTTATTCTATATTTCCTTAATTATTTTTCCCAATACTAAGTTGTAAGTCGCGTGTATCCTCATTAACAAGTCAGCCAAGTCGCGTCTTTCATCAGCTATGTACTCGTACCTATTAACGTTTGTCAGCTATGGTTTGTTCATCCCAATAGTTACATAAACAACAACGCAAATGTATAAACAATTTGCATGTAGTTGTTACCGTGTATAGCATTTTTTGAACAAAAAAGACTATTTTGAACGATTAATACTACAATTGGAACAAATTGTTACAGACATGATAACATCAGTTAACAATTAGCAAGAAAAAGGAATTGCCCACCCATCTTAATGAAAAAAACACTGAATTGACAACAGAGGTTCTGTATATAATATACAAAAATAAGCCTTGTCTCTCGACAAGCTTATTCACAACACAAACACAAAATAAAACACGACAAAACTACTATGCAATCTTACCTGTCTATGCCGGGGAGGCATACGTACTAGTTACGGATATTCACATATACATAAACAGCTTCAGGCTGATTTGCACATTATAAACAAATGCGGGGAGGCATTTGTTTATTGCCTATTTGTTAAAAAACACAAATTCAAAGTTTGTCATTGAATACCTCTTTCACGAAGCTTCAACTGCCATTTCCATGCAGAAAGTAAAGTATCTTCAATACTTGTTTCTGCCTTCCAACCCAGTTCATTGTTTGCCAATTCCGGGTTTGCCCATACCTTCTCAATATCACCGGCACGCCGACCTACTATCTGATAGTTCAGTTTTACACCGGTAGCCTTTTCGAAAGCATTAATCAGTTCCAATACGGAAAGTCCACGACCTGTACCGATATTGAATACTTCCACTTTTTCCTTCTGCTTGTTCTCCAAGATACGGCGGATAGCCACTACGTGTGCTTTGGCCAAATCGACTACATTGATGAAGTCGCGGATACAAGAACCGTCGGGAGTATCATAATCGTCACCAAACACGCTCAGTTTCTCACGGATGCCGATAGCGGTCTGGGTAAGATAAGGAATCAAGTTCTGCGGTACACCGTTAGGCAACTCTCCCAACAATGCTGTGGGGTGTGCACCTATCGGGTTGAAGTAACGCAACAAGATGGCGTTTATCGGAGCACCGGAAGCAACCGTATCACGTACAATCTCTTCATTGATTTGCTTCGTGTTTCCATACGGAGACTCAGCTTTCTTAATAGGTGCCTTTTCCGTTACCGGAAGTTCGTCCGGCTGGCCGTAAACTGTGCAGGAAGAAGAGAATACGATACCTTCCACTCCATGCTTCGGCATCAATTCCAGCAGGTTTATCAGTGAAACCAGGTTATTACGATAGTAAAGCAATGGTTTCTGGACAGATTCACCCACAGCCTTGCTGGCCGCAAAGTGAATGATGGCTTTAATGCCTTTATATTTGGTAAACACAGCGTCAAGACCGGCATAATCCAAGCAATCCAATTCCTCGAATGCAGGGCGGATGCCCGATACCTTCTCTATGTTATCTACAACATCTGCGCTGGAGTTTGACAAATTATCAATAATAACAACTTCATAACCTGCGTTTTGAAGTTCCACCACCGTGTGAGAACCAATATAACCGGTTCCACCCGTAACTAAGATTTTCCCTTTCATATTAAATATAGATAATTTAGCTTTTAGGTTATCAATACGCCACAAATGTAAGGAAATAAATTAATAAAAACAGAAAAAGGGGGATAAATTTTAGTTTATCCCCCTTCCACTTTATTTCCGTTTTTTCTTCTTTAAATCTTCACAACCCCCGAAAAGCCCATGAATGCCATTGCCAGCAGTCCGGCAGTAATCAAAGCTATCGGAGTACCCTGCATACCTTTCGGTACACTAACCAGGCTCATTTGCTCGCGCAGGCCTGCAAACAGTGTCAGTGCCAAGCCGAAACCAAGTGCCGTGGAGAATGCATAAACCACTCCCGTCAGCAAATCATAATCTTTTTGGATAACAAGGATAGCCACACCGAGAATACAGCAGTTGGTAGTAATCAACGGCAGGAACACGCCCAAGGCTGATACAGAGAAGGAGAAACTTTCTTCAGGATAATCTCTACCATCTGCACCAATGCGGCAATCACCAGGATAAAGGTAATAGTCTGCAAATAGCCCAAATCAAAAGCGTCGAGCACATACTTCTGAATAAGGAATGTCACGATAGTGGCGATGGTGAGCACGAATGCCACCGCTGCCGACATGCCCAATGCAGTCTCCACTTTCTTGGAAACTCCCAAGAACGGGCAAATTCCCAAGAATTGCGACAATACGATGTTGTTTACAAAGATTGCCGAGATAAATATCAATATATATTCCATTTCTTTAATTTATTAATTGAAAAATGACAATCGATAATGAACCATTATCAATCATCCATTATCAAGCCTTCTTCATACTGTTGATTAAAGCAATGAGATAGCCCAATGCGATGAATGCACCCGGAGCAAGGACAAATACCAACATGCCGTATTCTTCGGGAAGGATACTCAAGTTGAATATCTTGCCGGTTCCCAGGAACTCACGCACGGCACCCAGTAATGTCAGTGCAATGGTAAAGCCCAAGCCCATGCCCAGACCGTCGAACAAGGAAGCCACCGGATTGTTTTTGGCAGCAAATGCCTCGGCACGTCCCAATACGATACAGTTTACAACAATCAGCGGAATGAACAGGCCCAGTGTGGCGTACAATGCAGGAACGTAAGCTTGCATTATCATCTGCAACAGTGTCACAAATGATGCTATGACTACAATGAATGAAGGGATACGCACCATATCGGGAATCAGATTCTTGATGGCAGAAATCACCACATTGGAACATATCAGCACGAACATTGTAGCCAGTCCCATACCCATACCGTTAATGGCAGAGGAAGTGGTACCCAGTGTAGGACACATACCCAGCAGGAGTACAAACGTAGGATTCTCTTTGATAATCCCGTTCATCATAACTTTAAAATTATTCATATCTTCTACTCCTTTCTTATTTAGCGCTGAGTGTATCCACAGCTTCGGGAGCTGCGGAATCAGCAGGTTGTTCAACATTCTTTTGAGTAGCGCCGGTAGTGCCGTCGGCAGTTTCCTGACCGGCATAGGCAGCATAAGCCGCATTCACTGCATTCAAAAAAGCACGTGAGGTGATGGTAGACGCTGTAATGGCATCTACTTTACCACCGTCCTTGCTCACTGTCAATGCAGCTTCACCCGGATTCATGCCGGTGATGTCACCTTTATTGCCTTTCTTGAACCAGTCGGCAGCCTTGGAACCCAACCCCGGAGTTTCCACATGCGACAACAAGGAGTAGTCGATGATTTTGCCTTCAGCATCGAAACCGACCAACACTTTCAGCTCACCGCCAAAACCCATGGCAACAGCTTCCACAGCAGCTCCGATATATTCTCCGCCTTTGGTGGCAGGATATACAGAATACTGTACTCCGTTTACTTCCTGCATCTTCTTCTCGGCGATGGGGTCATTGTCGAAGCCCGGAACCACCGCACTTACGGCATCGCTCAAGGTCTTTGCATTGGCCTGCGCAATGGGCTCCTTCGTCAATTCGTTTACATAAGCCAGCAACGCTACGGAAATTGCGGTAACGCCCGTAAGTACCAGCAACATATTCTTCAAGGATGATTCTAACTTTTTCATTTCTTCTTCGCTACCTCCCCAAAGCGTTTAGGTTTAACATAGGTGTTGATGAGCGGAGTGAACGCATTCATAATCAGAATGGCAAACGACATACCCTCCGGATATGCACCGAACAGACGGATGATGACAGTCAGTAGGCCGATGCAAACACCATAAATCAGCATACCTTTGTGGCTCATCGGAGAAGTCACGTAGTCCGTAGCCATAAAGACAGCACCCAGCATCAGACCACCGGACAACAACTGTACGACCGGGGATACATAAAGTTCCGGATTGACCAGATACATGATACCGGAGAACACGAATACCGTCACCAGAATAGATACCGGAATGTGCCAGGTGATGATTTTCTTCCACAACATGTAGAACAAACCAAGCAGCAGCGCCAAGGCACTCACCTCACCGAGACATCCTCCATTATTACCTATCAGAAGGTCGAAAGCTCCCGGAAGGTCGCTCAGGGACATGCCCGGAGCACCATTGATGACACCTTTCATAATAGCCAGCGGCGTAGCAGCCGTCGTGGCATCCGTATAGGCTGTCAACTGGCCTACAGCCGGCCATGTCGTCATCTGCACGGGGAATGAAAGCAGCAGGAACACACGTCCTGCCAGTGCAGGGTTAAAGGGATTGCAACCCAAACCTCCGAAGGACATCTTGCCTACCCCGATGGCAAACAAGGCACCAAGGATGATAATCCAGATGGGCAGGTTGGAAGGCAGGTTAAAGGCCAGCAACACACCGGTAATGATGGCAGAGCCGTCGGTGATGGTTGTGGTCTCTTTTTTCATGAGGAATTTGCCGATGGCCCATTCAAAGAACAAGCAGGCTGCTACGGAAGTGGCCGTAACAATCAGCGCACCCAGTCCGAAAAAGTAAAGCGAAACGAGGAATGCCGGAATCAATGCGATAAGCACACCGTACATATTCTTCTTCACGCTGTCACCGCCGTGAACGTGGGGCGAAAGGGATACGATTAATTTATTCATACTTCGTTATTTTTTAGCTTGACGTGCACGGATCATCGCTCCTACCTTACCCTTACCCAAGCGGATATAATCCAGCATCGGACGGTTGGAAGGACAAGTGAACTGGCATGAACCGCATTCTATACACGACATAATGTCTTCTTTCTCTACTCTTTCAAAATCTCCGTGGGCCGAAACGGTAGCCAGCAGATACGGCTCCAACCCCATCGGGCAGGCTCCCACGCACTTAGCACAACGGATACAAGGCTGTACTTCGCCGCGCTTGGCTTCCTTCTCGTTCATAATCAGAATACCGGAGCTTCCTTTGGCTGTCGGTACATCCGTATTTACCAGAGCTTTACCCATCATCGGGCCACCGCCGATAATCTTACCCGTATCTTCGGGCAGACCGCCGCAAGCTTCAATCAGCTGCTTCATCGGCGTACCGATACGTGCCAGGAAATTGGACGGCTTTGCCAACGACTTACCAGTCACGGTAATGACACGCTCAAACAGAGGTTTGTTCTTCTGTACGGCCTGGTAAACGGCAAATGCGGTACCCACATTCTGCACCACAGCTCCCGTGGAGATAGGCAGCGCACCGGCTGCAACCTGGCGACTGATGACAGCATCAATCAACTGCTTTTCACCACCCTGCGGATATTGTACCTTCAAGGGTACCACCTCGATACCTGCATAGCTGGAAGCAACCTTCGTCATCAGCTGGATGGCATCGGGCTTGTTGTTCTCAATGCCAATGAATGCCTTGTTCACCTTTACCGCTTTCATCAGAATGGATACACCTACCATAATTTCTTCCGCATGTTCCAGCATCAGCTGATGGTCGGCAGTCAGATACGGTTCGCACTCTACGGCGTTGATGATGACACACTCTGCCTTGAATGCAGGAGGAGGACACAACTTGACCTGCGTAGGAAAGCATGCACCGCCCAGACCTACGATACCGGCATCGGCGATTTTCTTCACGATTTCCTCGGAGGTCAGACTGCATTCCTTCACCAACGTTTCGGAACGGTCAATGGATTCTTCCCATTCATCCCCTTCTACGTCAATGAATATAGCAGGCTTGGCGTAACCGCTGGCATCGACAATCGTGTCAATCTTAGCGACTTTCCCGCTGACAGACGAATGAATGGCTGCTGATACAAAACCGCCGGGCTCGGCAATCTTCGTACCCACTTTCACAACATCACCTTTGGCAACGATAGGCTTGGCAGGAGCACCGATGTGCTGTCCCAGCAAGATAGCGGCCTTGGCCGGAATCTCTGCCTTGATGATAGGCTGATGTGCTGAAAGTTTATTTTCGTGTGGATGGACTCCACCAATTGAAAATGTCTTCAACATACAATTCTGTATTTTTAGTCGTTTATTTACTTTATTAATTCATACCTCAACTTGGGAAGTCTAAACCTCTGCTTTGGGAGTCTCAACCTCAGCTTTAGGAGCTGCAACCTTTACTTGGGGAGCTGCATCGTCAGCCTTCGGTTTGCGCGGCGGGAAGTTGAGGGCAATGATTGTGTTTTGCGGACAAGCTTCCTCGCACTTGCGACAGGATTTGCACTTATTGGGGTCAATGTAAGCCAGATTGTTTTCCAGCGTGATAGCCTCGAACGGACAAACCTTCACACACTTGCCGCAACCGATACATGCCACGGTACAAGCCTTGCGTGCTACGGCCCCCTTGTCCTTGTTTACACACTGTACGTAAATACGACGTGATTTCTTGCCTTGAGGACGGATTTCAATAATAGATTTCGGACAAGCCTTGGCACAAGCTCCACAAGCCGTACACTTTTCCTCATCCACTTCGGGAAGTCCGGTCTCCGGATTCATGTGGATAGCATCGAACTGGCAGGCAGCCACACAGTCGCCGCATCCCAGACAGCCATAACTACAACCCGTTTCACCACCATAGAGAGAAGCCGCAATGGCACAACTCTTGGCGCCATCGTATTGGTTCACACGAGGACGGTTGGCACAAGTTCCATTACATCTCACCACCGCAACCATAGGTCGGCAGCAGCGGCATCCAAGCCAGAATCTCGGCAATCTTTGTCATGACGGGCTGTCCACCCACCGGACAAAGTTTACCATCCAGCGAACCTGCCTTTACGCAAGCATCTGCAAATCCGCTACAACCGGGGTAACCACATCCACCGCAATTTGCCTGGGGAAGCACCTCTGCTACCTGGGCAATCCGCGGATCTTCATACACGGCGAATTTCTTGGAAGCCACGTAAAGAATAGCGGCCGATACCAGCGCTATAACTCCCAATGAAATCACTGCAATCAGAATTACATTCATAAATTAGTTGTTTATTAATTATTTGTTTTATTATTAGTTAGTTCATCGGTCGTACGGAGAATGAGAACTTCTTACCCATCCGCGACTTGTTCAGCCACAATATATAATAATAAGGTACAAGAAGTGCTAGCGAACAAAGCGCGGAACGCAGCTCGTCATTCCAGATAGCCATAAAGACAAACAGTGAGATTATCAGAATAAGGAAAGGAAATATAAAGGCAAACAGAACTGCCATCACTCCCATTGAAAGTTCGCCCGTCACCCATACACGGTCGCCGGGCTGGTAGGATGCGGCATCGGCATCGGCCACATCGACAAGTTTCTCTTTCGTATCCGCAGAGGTACAATGTCCCTTGACACTACACGAAGCGCACGCTGAAGTCTGGATGATTCTCACTTGGAGATGGGAACCGTTTATGTTTTCCACAATACCTTGATGTTTTATAGTATTCGCCATTTTGCAAAGTGTGCATTACAAATCGTGGCAAATTTACGCATTATTTGTGAACTGCAAACCTTTCCTATGCATTTTCTGTGTTCGTAAACGTGCTTTTTCTATGTTTTTATGTTTTTTCACCTGCCACAGACTACAAAAAGACAAAAGACAGACGGTCTGTCAAGGAAAAACAGACCGTCTGACTAACCAAAACAGATAATCTGTTCACTCCGAACAGACCATTTGTTTATTTACCATTTATAATTGATACCGAAACTGAGCAATTCTTTTACCTGAAAATAGCTGTCCCCTTCCGTCGGCTTGGCACTGTCGTCATAGCGGGCGTGCACATAGAGCTTGGTGGAAAGATAGCGGTTCAGCACAAAGTTCACCGTGTTTTCCCATTCAATACATGTCCACTCATAACTGGTCTGGAAGTCCAAGCGGGAATCCAGCGTGATGGAAGGAATGATGGTCCATGAAAGTGTAGGCTGTATCTGCGAACCGAAGTTATGCTTCACGCATTTGCCCTCATCAAGACCGAAACTCACTTCATTCACCCCCTTATTTCCTACATAGCGCAGCATGTACGTCAGCGGAGCCATGAAAACGGACAAGCTGAATTTCTGCTTTTTCAACTTGTAGTCCATACCGATACTGCTCGACCAGTCCGCCGGAGCAAAGAAAGCCGAAACCAGCTCTTCACTGTTGGCCTTGTAGCCATTGCAGAACTGGGTCTTAAACTCAGTCGTGATGGTATAATACCACTTGGACGCAGCTTGAATACCCAGTTTACTGTACAGCCGGAGCTGGTCGGTACTTACCAGATAGTTATGAAACTCGTCGGAAGGTGCGGAGCTGAAGCCCAGCTTGGCATCGAGCAGATTTTCCCACTGCACCTTTTCACGGTCATTATAGTTGGCAAACAATTGCAGGTTGGCAAGCACGGCGTTAGTGCTCTCACCTCCCTTGTACCAGTTGTCGGAGATATAGTTCTGGGTAATCTGCAACGAACCGTTTCCACCCGTCACCCACCAGTTGGGCTTGTGGATAATCACGTCGGCTTCCTCCTTCACTCCCACCATATTCTCCTGCGCAAACAGTTTCACGACAGACGGCTTGGAAGAAACCTCCTTCTCTATATTATCCTTAAATATCTTCCCTTTCATCACCTCCTTCTCGGTCATTACAACCAGATTGGGACAATTCACATACGTGTTCAGCAACGTACGGTCCACCAGTTTGTTGGCTCGGTCCTTTGAGGTGAAACTCAGCGTGTCGAACGGCAACATCTCGCGCGTCAGGGCAGGCACCGTATCGGGCATCTGGAAATGCCAGTCCACCTTGGAAAGGCGTCTCATGGGGGCATAATAATAGGTAAGGGGAAGGAACAACCTATAGTAGTTCGGATTGGAAGGTATATAACGCTCCGGAGTCGTGGGGTCATTCAAATAATCCAGCACTCCGATATACCTTTCATATAATATGGAAACAGTATCCAGCCTGTACCCCATACCTTCCGGTTTCAATTTCAGAATCATGTATTCTTTCATTATATCCGGCAAGGTGTCGGCTTTGGCAGTTGTTTCCTGTCCACTGTTCTTCGAGGCGGTATCCAGCGTATTCTGTGCCATCACCGACGAAGAAATCATCGTAGCAATTAACCAAAATGCAATGTGTCTATTCTTCATAATGCCCTAAAGTCTATGTTTCGAGCGCAAATTTAGCTTAAAATGTTTAGAAAACATAGAAAAGCCATAAGAAAAAGGCAAGAAGGACTTTCTTCGATGAAATCGTATTTTTTAATAATTGTTTCATCGAAACTTTCTCTACTTCCTCTTTTTTTTATAATTTTGTGCTTTTTAAGTTCTACGTGTACTGACGGGAGCAGTGCGCACCCTGAACGACAAGCCGTATAGGCTCTTGGCATTAGATTAAACAATTAATAAAATAATATAGTTGTGGGAGAAACAAAGTATATTTTCGTCACCGGTGGTGTTGCCTCTTCATTAGGTAAAGGTATCATCTCATCCTCCATCGGTAAATTGCTGCAAGCAAGAGGTTACAAGGTAACCATCCAGAAGTTTGACCCGTACATCAACATCGACCCGGGTACACTGAACCCTTATGAACACGGCGAATGCTACGTTACCGTGGATGGCCACGAAGCCGACCTCGATTTGGGCCATTACGAACGCTTCCTGGGCATCCAGACCACCAAGGCCAACAATATCACGACCGGACGCATCTACAAAAGCGTCATCGACAAAGAGCGCCGGGGTGACTATCTGGGAAAGACCATCCAGGTTATTCCCCATATTACAGACGAAATCAAGCGTAATGTAAAACTGCTGGGAAACAAATACAAATTCGACTTTGTTATTACCGAGATTGGCGGTACAGTGGGTGACATCGAGTCTCTGCCCTATCTGGAAAGCATCCGTCAGCTGAAGTGGGAACTGGGAAAAGACGCCTTGTGCGTACACCTTACTTATGTCCCCTACCTGGCTGCTGCCGGTGAACTGAAGACCAAGCCCACCCAGCACTCCGTAAAGGAACTGCAAAGTGCCGGTATCCAACCCGATGTCCTCGTACTGCGTACGGAACATGAGTTGAGTACCACCCTGCGCAAGAAAGTGGCTCTGTTCTGCAATGTGGACGAGAATGCCGTGGTGCAAAGCATCGACGCGCCTACCATCTACGAGGTGCCCATCTTGATGCAGAGCCAGGGACTGGACGTTACCATTTTGAAGAAAATGGGACTTCCCGTCGGCGACACTCCGGGACTGGGACCGTGGCGCGCTTTCCTCGAACGCCGTCACAAAGCCGAAGAGACTGCCCCGCTGCACATCGCATTGGTGGGCAAATATGACTTGCAGGATGCCTACAAGTCCATCCGCGAGGCCCTTTCACAAGCAGGAACCTACAATGACCGCAAGGTGTCGGTAGACTTCGTGAACAGTGAAAAGCTGACGGACGAGAATGTGGCAGAAGCCTTGAAAGGTATGGCAGGCGTACTTATCGGTCCGGGCTTCGGCGAACGCGGCGTTGCCGGCAAGTTCGTAGCCATCAAATATGCGCGTACACACGACATCCCCACCTTCGGTATCTGTCTGGGTATGCAGTGCATCGCCATTGAATTTGCCCGTAATGTACTGGGCTACGCCGATGCCAACTCACGTGAGATGGATGAAAAGACACCGCACAATGTTATCGACATCATGGAAGAGCAGAAGTCCATCACCAATATGGGTGGAACCATGCGTCTGGGTGCCTATGAATGTGTTCTGCAGAAAGGCAGCAAGGCATACGAGGCATACGGTACCGAGCATATCCAGGAGCGTCACCGCCACCGCTACGAATTCAACAACAGCTTCAAGGAGGCCTACGAAGCAGCAGGCATGAAGTGTGTGGGTATAAACCCCGAATCGGATCTGGTAGAAATTGTCGAAATACCCGCATTGAAGTGGTTTGTCGGTACCCAGTTCCATCCCGAATACAGCAGTACGGTATTGCATCCGCACCCGCTGTTCGTAGCATTCGTGAAGGCCGCCATCGAAAATGAAAACGAAAAGAAATAATTTGTAATAAGTAATTTGTAATCAACAAAGAATGGATAAAAATACCATCACAGGTCTTGTTCTGATAGCGATATTGTTAGTAGGTTTCAGCTTTCTGAGCCGTCCCAGCCAGGAGCAGTTGGAAGCACAGCAACGTTACTACGACTCCATAGCCCAGGTGCAACAGCGCGAAGCCGACTTGAAAGCCAAGGCGGAAGCAGCCCTGGCCAACGAAAGCGGAGCGGAAGCAAGCGTTGACTCCACTGCCCTCTTCTTCGACGCCCGTCAAGGAACCAACTCGCAGGTAACCATCCAGAACAACCTGGCAGAAATAACCGTAGATACAAAAGGCGGGCGCATAGCTTCGGCCACGCTGAAGGAATACATGGGACAAGACAAGACGACCCCCGTCACACTGTTCAGCGGCAATGACGCTTCCATGAATTTCCTCTTTTACAACAAGAAAGAGACTATCCAGACGGAAGACTATTATTTCACCGCAGTAAACCGTACGGACAGTACCGTCACCATGCGTTTGTCGGCAGACAGCAACAGCTATATCGACTTTACCTACAGCATGCACAATGACACATACCTGATAGACTTTACTATCCAGGCAGTCAATATGGAAGGCAAGCTGGCCGCCACCAACAATTATGTGGACATCGAGTGGTCTCAGCGTGCCCGTCAGATAGAGAAGGGTTACACCTACGAGAACCGTCTGGCTGAGCTGACTTACAAAATCGCCGGAGAGGGTACCGATTATCTGTCTGCCAACAAGAACGATGAAAAGGAAGTTCCGGAACGTCTGGACTGGATTGCCTTCAAGAACCAGTTCTTCTCTTCGGTATTCCTGGCAGATGCCGACTTTGAAAAGACCAAGCTGAGTTCCAAGATGGAGACTCAAGGCAGCGGCTACATTAAGGACTATTCTGCGGAGATGAGCACGAAGTTCGACCCTGCTGGCAAGGAACCTACCCAGCTGTTCTTCTACTTCGGCCCCAATCACTACAAGACCCTGACCGCACTCGACAAGGGGCGTGACGAGAAGTGGGAGCTGAACCGTCTGGTCTATCTGGGCTGGCCGCTCATCCGCTGGATAAACAAATGGTTCACCATCAACATCTTCGACTGGTTGTCCAGTTGGGGGTTGAGCATGGGTATCGTACTGTTGTTCATGACGTTAATCGTAAAAGCTGTAGTATTCCCCGCAACGTGGAAAACCTACATGTCCTCTGCCAAGATGCGCGTACTGAAACCGAAAATCGACGAGATAAACAAGAAGTACCCCAAGCAGGAAGATGCCATGAAGAAGCAGCAGGAAGTGATGGGCCTCTACAGCCAGTACGGAGTCAGTCCGATGGGCGGATGTCTGCCGATGCTGATACAGTTCCCTATCTTGATGGCCTTGTTCATGTTCGTGCCGAGTGCCATTGAACTCCGCCAGCAGAGCTTCTTGTGGGCAGACGACCTTTCCACTTACGATGCGTTCATCAACTTCCCGTTCCATATCCCGTTCCTGGGAAGCCACCTCAGCTTGTTCTGCCTGCTGATGACGGTTACCAACATATTGAACACGAAGTACATGATGCAGCAACAGGATACGGGTGCCAATCCGCAGATGGCTGCCATGAAGTGGATGTCATACCTGATGCCTATCATGTTCCTCTTCATATTGAACGACTATCCTTCGGGATTGAACTATTACTACTTCATCTCTACGTTAGTCAGTGTGGTAACAACGCTCATCATGCGCAAGACAACCAATGAGGAAGCCCTTCTTGCTCAGTTGGAAGCCAACAAGAAAGACCCGAAGAAGATGAAGAAAACCGGTTTCGCCGCTCGTCTGGAAGCCATGCAGAAACAGCAGGAACAGATGATGAAAGAAAAACAGAACAAAAAGTAGTAAGACTACCGTTCAAGATATTCTTTTGCAGAAAGCCGGACAATGACATTTGCCCGGCTTTCTTATCCTTACACCAACGAAAAAATTCACAGACTCTAAATTATGCAGACTAAATACACCTACAAACAAATCTGGCTCATAGCCTACCCTATCCTAATCAGCCTCCTTATGGAGCAGATGATAGGTATGACGGACACCGCCTTCCTCGGACGTGTAGGCGAAGTCGAGTTGGGAGCATCTGCCATCGCCGGTGTCTTCTATATGGTCATCTTCATGGTTGCCTTCGGTTTCAGCATCGGGGCACAGATACTCATTGCCCGGCGCAACGGCGAACGGCAGTATAAGGAAATCGGTGACTTGTTCTATCAGGGCATCTATTTCCAAGTCGGGATGGCGACAGTCATGTTCCTGCTGTCCTATTGCTTTTCGCCGATTATCCTGAAACGCATCGTAGCCTCGGAACATATCTACGAAGCAGCCACCAGCTACCTGCACTGGCGTGTATTCGGTGCCTTCTTCTCGTTCAGCGCAGTCATGTTCCGTGCCTTTTTCTTGGGAACCACCCAGACCAAGACACTGACACTGAACTCTATCGTCATGGTGTTGAGCAATGTTGTATTCAACTATATCCTGATTTTCGGTAAATTCGGTTTTCCTGCACTCGGCATTGCCGGAGCCGCCATCGGCTCCTCATTGGCCGAGCTAGTTTCGCTGTTATTCTTCATCCTCTATACCCGTAGCCGTATTGACTGCCGCAAGTACGGGCTGGACCGTATTCCGAAGTTCCGGCTGGACGTATTGAAACGGATGCTGAACGTCTCTTTCTGGACCATGATACAGAATTTCTTCTCCCTCTCCACCTGGTTCTTGTTCTTCCTTTATGTGGAGCATCTGGGAGAGCGCTCGCTGGCAGTGACCAACATTGTCCGCAATGTGTCCAGCATACTGTTCATGGTACTCATGGCATTTGCCTCTACCTGCGGTTCATTGGTCAGCAACCTCATCGGTGCAGGCCACTCCGATTGCGTGGCAGGCACTATCCGGCAACATGTACGCATAGCCTACGTTTTCGTACTTCCGCTGGCATTGCTTTTCGCGCTGTTCCCCAAGCTGATTCTGGGAATTTATACCGACATACCCGACCTGCAGGATGCTGCCGTGCATTCGCTTTGGGTGATGTGCTCCACCTATCTGTTCCTAGTTCCTGCCAATGTCTATTTCCAGGCAGTTTCCGGAACCGGCAATACGCGTACTGCATTGGGCATGGAGCTGGCAACGCTGGTCATCTACACAGCCTATATCACCTACATTATTCTGATTCTGCAACTCGACGTGGCCATCTGCTGGACCTCGGAAATGGTTTATTCCAGCTTTATTCTCATTTTCTGCTGGCTATATATCAAACGTGGGAATTGGCAAGGAAGGAAAATTTAGTATCTTTGCATTGAAATAACCGAAACAAAAAACATATATGAAACAAGTAAATCTACTACTTATGTCAGCAGCCATGACATTGGCCTCCTGCGGAGGAACAAAAGATGCCGGACAGCAGCAGGACGCAGCAGCGCTCATCCAGCGGTCGGACATCAAGATTGAAGGAAAGCGTATGACACCCGAGGCACTCTGGGCGATGGGACGTATCGGCAGTGTAGCCGTATCTCCCGACGAAAAGCAAATTGCCTACACGGTATCCTATTACAGCGTGCCCCAGAACAAGAGTAACAGCGAAGTCTTCGTCATGAATGCCGACGGTAGTGGCAATACCCAGATAACGCATGACGCCTGGCAAGAAGGACAGCCCACATGGTTCAAGGACGGCAAGAAGCTTGCCTTCCTCTGCAACGAAAGCGGCAGCAGCCAGGTATGGGAAATGAATCCCGACGGCAGCGGACGCAAGCAGCTGACTCAATACGAGGGAGACATCGAAGGGTTCTCTTTCTCGCCCGACGCAAGAAACTCCTTTTCATTGCCCAGGTAAAGACCGTGAAGAGTACGGCAGACAAACATCCGGACCTTCCTAAAGCCACCGGCATCATCGTTACCGACCTGATGTACAAGCATTGGGACGAATGGGTGACTACTGCTCCCCATCCATTCGTTGCCGATTTCGACGGCAATGCCATCAGCAATGTCACTGATATTCTTGAGGGAGAGCCATACGAAAGCCCGATGAAGCCCTGGGGCGGTATCGAGCAGCTGGCATGGAGCCCGTCTTCTGATAAGGTGGCCTATACATGCCGTAAGAAAACCGGACTGGCGTATGCCATTTCCACCAACTCCGACATTTATATCTACGACCTTGCCTCCAAGGAAACCAAAAACATCACGGAAGAAAACAAGGGATATGATACGAATCCCCAATACTCTCCCGACGGCAAATACATCGCCTGGCAGAGCATGGAACGTGACGGCTACGAAGCCGACTTGAACCGCTTGTTTATCATGAACCTCGAGACCGGCGAGAAACGTTTTGTAAGCAAAGCTTTCGAATCGAACGTGGACGCCTTCTTGTGGAACAAAGATTCCCAGAGCATCTACTTCATCGGTGTATGGCATGGCGAGACACAGATTTACAACATCGACCTTGCCGGAAACGACAAGCTTACCCAGCTCACCGACGGCATGTACGACTATGCTTCGCTTGCCCTTTGCGGAGACAAGATTATCGCCAAACGCCACTCCATGAGCATGGGCGACGAAATCTATGCCGTAAACAGTGCACGCAACGGCGACGCTTTTGCAGAAGCAGTGCAACTGACCACAGAAAACAAGCAGATTTACGACCAGCTGGAGATGGGTAAGGTGGAAGCCCGCTGGATGAAGACCACCGACGGCAAGCAGATGCTGACCTGGGTGATTTATCCTCCACAGTTCGACCCTAACAAGAAGTACCCCACCCTCCTCTTCTGTGAAGGCGGTCCTCAGAGTCCCGTCAGCCAGTTCTGGAGCTACCGTTGGAATTTCCAGATTATGGCGGCAAACGACTATATCATCGTAGCTCCCAACCGTCGTGGTCTTCCGGGCTTCGGTGTAGAGTGGAACGAAGCCATCAGCGGTGATTATGGCGGCCAGTGCATGAAGGACTACTTCACTGCCATTGACGAAATGGCCCAGGAACCTTTCGTCGACAAAGACCGCCTGGGTTGCGTAGGCGCCAGCTTCGGAGGCTTCTCCGTATATTGGCTTGCCGGACACCATGACAAACGCTTCAAAGCATTCATCGCACACGACGGTATCTTCAACATGGAAATGCAATATCTGGAAACGGAAGAGAAATGGTTTGCCAACTGGGATATGGGCGGTGCTTATTGGGAAAAGAACAACGCTACGGCACAACGCACTTTCGCCAACTCCCCGCACCTCTTCGTCGACAAATGGGACACCCCTATCCTCTGCATCCACGGAGAGAAGGACTTCCGCATCCTTGCCAACCAGGCAATGGCCGCCTTCGATGCAGCCGTGATGCGTGGCGTTCCTGCCGAACTGCTTATCTATCCGGACGAAAACCACTGGGTGCTGAAGCCTCAAAACGGCGTGCTGTGGCAACGTACCTTCTTTGAATGGCTGGACAAATGGCTGAAGCCGGCTAAGTAAAGCCCCTCAAAAACAATAAAAACAAATAATCCCGGACTCTTTGTCAAGAATCCGGGATTATTTGTTTTTATCGTACACCGCCCGATTCATTTTTTATGACTATAATTTGGGCAGTTCAAATAAAGTCAATACATTTGCTTTATGCACACTCCGAAGAAGTGTAAACAATATGTCCTAATATAACCCGATAAAAGATGAATGAAAATTGGCCTGAGATTGTGGAAACACTGATACCGTATTTTGAAACAAATTCGGTAGAAGGTGACTACCAGCGGGAAATAGAGAACTGCTTGAAATTTCTTGGATGGAAGAAGACCAATGGAACAATGGTATCCCAATATACATTACCGATAGGCAATAGCAACTCCATACGCCCGGACATTGTACTTTGGCGAAAGAACGAGCATGACACACAATCCCCCGTACTCCCTATTGAAATAAAGCGTCCGTCTAATATACGAAATGAAAGACAAGAAAATCAACTGATGTCGTATATGCGCCAGTTGAAACTTAATGTCGGATTATATATAGGAGAAAAGATACAACTTTACTATGACATTCCCAATGATGGAGAGAATCCCATTTGTGTATTTACAGCGGAAATTAAAAAAGAAGATACAAATGGTTCCATCATCTGTGACTTATTGAGCTACGACAAATTCAATCTGGAAAAAATAGAAACATTCTGTAATGAGCAATATAAAAAAATCCAAGCGCGTAATAATCTGCATAGGAGGGTGTCAGAATTCTTATCCGAAGGCAATGGGGTAAAGAATATGATTTCGTTGCTCAAAGACAAGTTTACAGCTGAAGGATTTGAGGAATCCGCCATTAATGAAGAATTTGCCAATCTTACGCTTACAGTACATTACGAAAATAAGAGCATTCTCCCTTCATTACAACTTAAAACGAGGCAAACATCTAAAAACTCACAAAACGACTATAAAGAAAGTGACTCCAAAGACCATACAAAATTCTCATTGGATGGAATCAACTTCTATGTCAAAAGACGTTTTGTATTGGAAGTAATCAAGCACTATATCAAAGACCATCCCAACATAAACTATGTTGAACTGGAAAAAGTCTTTCCATCCAATTTACACAGTAAAGCATTGGGTGTAATACGTACCTTGATAGAAGTCCAAGAAAAAATCAAATCTCATCCCGATTTAAAGAAACGTTACTTTCTTAAGCCTGATGAAGTTATTTTATTGGCAGACGGAACAAAAATTGTTGTCAACAACCAGTGGGGAACATTATTTCCAAGATTTCTTGAAGCAGCAAAGAAACTGTACCAAGTAACCAATGATACGGAAAGCAATACTCCAATATCCCGATTAAAGATTACTTTTGGTAATGGGAAAGTAATTCAAGAAACACAAGCAGCCGAGACTTTCCGGCAATTTGTGATGACAGTAGGTGTGGAACAAGTGCAATCTTTAAATATCAAGGTATGCAAGATTCCCTTGATATCAAACACACTTCATGAGAAATACCAGCGCGCTCAAAAACCATTAGGCAACGGACGGTTTCTTATGACCTGCAGCAATACAAAAACAAAGAAGCGTGATATCGAGCGTATTGCCAAAGCTTTGGGTATTCAGGTGACCGTGGAAATTATATAATGGAAGACAGTAATTCAAGAGATATGTCTTGAAAAATACTTTTTCATGAAGAGTACGTATATTGCGCTCAACAGTAAGATACACCCTATCAAGAAGATATAGCCATACTGTTGGTAATAAATATATCCTACTATTATAAAAGTCTGTATTGTCATATAGGCCAGAGAGACTATGACATGAGGAATCTTCAGTTCATTCGCCATAATCTGATACAGATGCTTGCGATGCGGTAGCCCGATATTCTCATGAAGCATCAGGCGGTGAATGATAGTCAGTACACTATCCACACCATAAACGGATAAAAGGACTATCCAGCTGAAATCTTCCGTTTCAATGATGAGCCTGCCTATCAGGAAAAGAAGAATAAAGGCAATGCTCACCGAACCCACATCACCGGCAAAGCATTTGGCACGCTTGCGGAAATTGAAGAAGCAGAAGACAAGAACAGAACAGATAACGGTATAGATGAAATCCGCTTCCACAAAAGTAACCACCTCCTTATTGACATAAGCCAACGCAGCAAGAATAACCAGAGAGTAACCGCCGGTTATGCCGTTAATCCCATCCATAAAATTGTAGGCATTAATGATGCCCGTACAGACTATCAAGGCTATGACTATCCACCACCAGGACAAGGAGAACAGTCCCCACTGATAAAACATCATAGCCATGGCAGAGAAATGAAAAAGCAGTCTTGTCATCTGTCCGGTGGATTTTATATCGTCCACGAAGCTGATGAACGTCACCAGTGTCAAGGCAAGTAGGAACCAGGGATATTCAAAGCCACTCGTCAGGAAATAGGCCAACGCTCCGAAATAGAATATAATCCCACCACCCCTTAAAGTCACTTTCGTATGGGAACTCCGCTCATTGGGCTTGTCGATGATATTGCACCTATCAGCCACTCTAAAATAAAAAAGTTCTGCTAAAAACAGCAGAACCAATATTAACAGATAATACATAACAGTATTTTCCTCTTTAATTTTTAATTATCAATTTTTAATTCTTAACTTTTAATTTGAGAACGATTTTATCGTTCTCACTATCCCCTCCTCTGCCCTCACCGGCATTCTGTCAATACCCAGGGCAGCCTTTATCTTCGCATTACTCACCACATAATTCTCTGTCAACTTGCGCAGACGCTCTTCATTCAAAGGCAAATGGAACAGAGTCCCAAGCCGGGCACAGAACTCCATCAATCCTCTGTTTATCTTCCAGATATGCGGCTTACGCTCCAAAGCCCGACATATCAAAGCTATCAGCTCATTCGTGGACAAGGCCTCGTCATCTCCCATGTGTAGATACCACTCCCCACCTCCTTAGTCAACAGCCCTTCCACCACGTAGCAAAGATTGTCTATCGAAATAAAAGACCTCCTGTTCTCAAAGGCCCCCAAAGGCCAAGGGATGCCTTTCCTCACCACATTATAAAGAAGATTCAGATTGCCTTTATTGCCGGGACCATGAATCATGCAAGGACGCAGGATATAGACCTTTTTGTCATCATACGGATTAACTTTCAATTCTCCATTTTCAACATTCAATTTGCCAAGAATATAATTCTCGGCAGCTATCTTACTCTCCCCATACGGTCCTATCGGAGCAGGCACCACATCTTCAGTCAGCATATCACCCACCACACTGTCTGCAGCGGCTTTCACAGAACTGAAGAATACGAACTTCTTCGCAGACGATTCCAGAAAGAAATCAAATATCTTTTGGGTCAATCCCATATTGATATCAAAATAGGATTGGGCTGCGGACCGGTTTTTCGTATCATGGGCTTTACCAGCCAGATGAATAATGGCATCGAATTCAGGAAGATTCCGCATCGGAAAAGAAGCCGGTTCGATATCCTTCCAGAAAAAAGTCTTCACCACCCCCTCCTTTTCAGGTGCAATAATATCCAGCCCGTAAAGACTATGACGTTCCTTTAGGGCAACAACGAGATTGGAACCCACAAAGCCGTGGATTCCAGTGACGAGTATATTCATTGAAATATGCTAAAAAATATACTGACCGGAAACGTGGTTATTGGTTATGTATTTAATAAAATAAGTATCTCCGATGACAGAGAAAAAAATATACCACGTCGTATTAGAATTACGTTGATAAGTGATGTAATACATATCCTTACCATAACGTTCAAAAAAAGCGGGCGCTTTCTTTTTTAATTTAGAATGAATGTTCTGTTGAATATCAGCTATCAGTCTTCCACATAAGAAATAGCAAAAGGATAAGTACTCAAATACTCCTTCTCAACAAGTATTTTTATAAGTCCATACAAGTCCTCCTCTACTTCGGGAGCGAATACGACTCTCATCCAAACAAAGCCTTTATACGAGGGCAAAGTCTATCCAATAATTCTTCACCGGAAATAGCATGCCTAATGTCATCACGTCCTTCCGTAACGATATTCGGATTATTCTCATTACCCGTATATACAACTACCGGTTCACCAACATTCGGCACCATCGGTTCTTGTTCCTTATATGGCTTAATCTTCCTCATACATCCAATCTTTCCACAAAGATACCCGGAAATATCAAGTTATCCTAATCATTGACTGATAAATATCGTATGTTCATAAAGCTTCAACTAAGTCTACATATTTTTGAGTTACCACATCCTTTGAATATAATCGCTTAATCACCTCTACACCATTTCGACCCAGTAAAGCCAGTTCGCTTTTTGAGACGGAATTCAGCCAATCTGCCATTTCTCCCACCTTCTCTTCCAAACTCTTCTCTGTAATCAATTTTGCACAGCCATGTTCCTGCAGGAAATTGATGATAGGCGTATCCTTTCCCGAGCAGACCAATAAAGGCCTACCACATGCCATGATTGTATAAACCTTGGAAGGGAATCCCTGCATCTCCATTTCAGGGTTCATGAAAATAAACTGGATGTCTGAATAGGCAAGAATGGACGGCATCAAACTTCTGGGCTGATAGGGCAAAATATGCACATTATCCAGCTCCAACTCACGTACTTTCTCCTCAAGAACGGGTTTCATGACTCCCTCACCGATTATAAAGTATTCAATGGAAACCCCTTTCGTCTTTTCTGCCAGACAAATTAAGGGCTCCCAATCTTGGGCATAACCAATATTCCCGGCATAAAGCAATTTCAAAGAATCTGTGGCAGGGAAAAAATGGGGATTCAGACATTCTACATTTCCACCTTGAGAATTATACAATTCTGTATCTACAAAATTAGGTATTATACAAAGCTTGGACTTATCCTTAAACCTTCCGGCTATTACATTATAAAAAACCTGGTCTATTGTCGTTACGGCCGTTGAGTTATTATAAACATACCGTTCCATCCTACGTAGCTGTTCTATAACAAGCCCGTCCTTTCGTTTCAAGATGTCAGGATATATTTCCTGCACATTATATATGGTTTTACATCCCTTGATTTTCGCCAGCCAAATGTTTATTACACCAATAGTCAAAGGAGGGGAAGGTGACAGTATGACATCTATATTTCTCTGGAACAAACCAATCAGGAAAGAGATAATATGCCAATAGACAAATCCCAGGACACGCAGAAATGTATTTCTGAATTTCTTCTGGGGTACATGAAGAACTCTGATTCCATGAAAACAGCTTTCTTTACAAATCCCCCAAACCTTCCATTTCAGAGGTTGTGCTGCCAGTTGTGATTCCACAACATTGTAATGAGGCGTAGTTGTCAATACCAATACTTCATAACCGTTTTCTTGGAATTTCAGAGCAATATCATTATAAAGATAGGCTGTCGAAACTCCATCCGGACTGAAAATCAGGCTATGTATCAAGATTTTCTTAGGCATGTCTCACCATTATTTTCTCCAAACCATCTTGTTCACCACCCCCGTATAGCTCTGAATCAACTTCACAACCTTGGCCGATACATTCTCATCCGTATAATTGGGCACCGGCAGACCATCGTCCTCATTCCTATTCATCTCCACAGCAGTATCTACAGCCTGAAGCAAGGATTTCCCATCAAGCCGGCAAGGACAAAGATACCCTTGTCCAAGAGCCTCGGGACGCTCCGTACTCGTACGGATGCATACAGCCGGGAAAGGATGCCCCACCGAAGTGAAGAAACTGCTCTCCTCAGGCAAGGTGCCGCTGTCACTCACAACGGCATAGGCGTTCATCTGCAGGCAGTTGTAGTCGTGGAAACCGAGAGGTTCATGCTGAATCACACGTCTGTCAAGTGCAAAGTCGCTTGATTCCAGACGTTTCCTGCTACGGGGATGACAACTGTAAAGTATGGGCATGTCATATTTCTCGGCCATAGCGTTAACCGCGCTGAAAAGGGACAGGAAGTTCTTCTCCGTGTCAATGTTCTCTTCCCGGTGCGCGGAAAGCAGGATGTATTTACCTTTCTGGAGATGCAATCTCTGATGAATATCGCTGGACTCTATTTCGGACAAATTCTCATGCAGGACTTCCGCCATGGGCGAACCGGTTACGTATGTACGTTCTTTCGCCACGCCCGAAACGTTCAGGTATCTGCGGGCATGCTCCGAATAGCAGAGGTTCACATCGGAAATGACGTCCACAATACGGCGGTTGGTCTCCTCAGGCAGGCACTCGTCAAAGCAGCGGTTGCCTGCCTCCATATGGAAGATGGGGATATGCAGACGTTTCGCGCCTATCACGCTCAGGCAGGAGTTCGTGTCTCCCAACACCAGCACGGCATCAGGTTTCACCTGCACCATCAGCTTGTAGCCGGCGTTGATAATATTCCCCATCGTGGCACCGAGGTCATCGCCGACGGCATCCATATACACATCGGGGTCTTTCAGCTTCAGGTCACGGAAGAAGACACCGTTCAGGTTATAGTCGTAATTCTGGCCGGTGTGGGCCAGAAGACAGTCAAAATAACTGCGGCATTTGTTGATGACAGCCGCCAGGCGGATGATTTCCGGACGGGTGCCCACTATAATCAGAAGTTTCAGTCTGCCGTTCTCCTGAAACCTGACTTGCGAATAATCAAATTTTATATCCATCTGTTCCTATATTCTTTAACTCGTTTCAGACTTTTTCAGAATAAGTGTCCGGACGTGCCGGGTCGAAACACTCGTTGCACCACATGAAGGTCACCAGGTCTTCCGTTTCCGAAAGGTTGACAATGTTGTGCGTATAGCCGGGAATCATCTCCACGACCTCCATCCTCCCGCCGCTTACCTCGAAGCTGACAATTTCCTCCGTACCTATCTTGCGGAGCTGTATCAGACCATGTCCGCTCACCACCACAAACTTCTCGTTCTTGGTATGGTGCCAGTGCTGGCCTTTCGTAACGCCCGGCTTGGAGATGTTCACCGAGAACTGCCCGCGGTCGGAAGTACGGATAATCTCCGTAAAACTGCCGCGGTCGTCCACATTCATCTTCAGGGGATAGCTGAACCGTTCTTCAGGCAGGTATGAGAGGTATGTGGAATAGAGTTTCTTTGTAAAGGCATCGCTCAAATCCGGGACGGACAAGGTACCGGGCATTTGCCTGAAAGACCTTATCAGTTCCACAATGCCGCCCAGGGTAATGGTATGTACCACGGGCACTTCGCAATAATCCCCGTTGCGGTGTTCCCTGCCGCCCAGGGCAGAGATAAGCTCGTCCACCACATCGTCTATGTAAACCAGATGCATCACCACCGAAGGGTCGTTCACCCGGATGGGCAAGTCATGGGCGATGTTGTTGCAGAAAGTGGCCACCGCGCTGTTATAGTTGGGGCGGCACCATTTGCCGAAAACATTCGGGAAGCGGTACACCAGTACCTTTGCACCCGTTTCCCTGGAGTACTCGAACAACAGTTGCTCCCCTGCCCGCTTCGATTCACCGTAAGGGTTGTCGAGTGCGGCCTGCGTGGAAGAGGAAATCATTACCGGACAGGTATTGCCGTACTTCTTCAATGTATCAAGCAGCGTGGAGGCGAAGCCGAAGTTCCCTTTCATAAACTCAGACGCATCCTGGGGACGGTTCACGCCCGCCAGATTGAAGACAAAGTCAGCTTGTCTGCAATAGACATCCAGTTCGGCAGGGTCACTGTCCATGTCATATTCGTAAATGGTAAGTTCCTCACCCGCAATGCCGTAATTACGGGCTTTCCCGTCACGGATGTTGTGCAGCTGGGATACAAGGTTCCGGCCGACAAACCCTCGGGAGCCGGTCACTAAGATTTTCATAAACTAATGGGTTCTGTTTGTCACAGAAAAGAGAAGATATTCATAGTGAATGACAGAAATCATCCAAACCTATAAAACTTACTTTTGGGAAATTATATTGCTTCAATATATGAAAATGATGATCTTCCGTAACAATAAACTTGGCATTAGCCACAATTGCACAGTCCACAAACTTATTATCATCCGGATCTGATTTTATCAGATTGAAGTTATAATAAGGAGTAAAGAACAAAGTATAAGGATTATTGAGAATGACATCAATCACCAGCTTAGCTATTTCCACACCTACCAAACGTTCTAATATTTCCTCATATTCATTAAGAATTTCATCAGAAACGCATAACTGATTCGTTCCATCCAAAAAGCAATCCCAAATCTTACGGTACCTGCTTTTGGGAGAAATGCACTGTATCAAGCTATTTGTATCTAATACAATTCTATTCATCTCTTCGGAAGTGTACGGACATCAATTTTTCTCAGTTCATCAAGTTTTTCTTGGTTTAAAACTCCCGAATCCCATAAGTCATTCAAGCGGTCATCTAACTTCTGAGAAAAATATTTGGTCAACACTTCTTTAACTTCATTCAATCGCTCCTCCGAACCATCAAAAGCAAACATCTTCAAAAGATGTTGTTGAACTGAATTTAATACTGTTGCTGCCATATTCTCAATTATTAGTTTCAATATGGCAAAGATAGTTTTTTTTTCTAAAGGAACAATACATTCCCTCTTTCTTTCCTGTTGTATTATTCAAATTAAAGACTTATTCACTCTTGATTTCCGCGCTCTTCGCCTTTTCCTCCATTCCGAGGTCTTCGCGGATGAAGCGGAGTTTCAAAAGAAGCTTTTTCATGCCCTCCACATCCAGGCGGGCAGTGTTATGGCTGTGATAGTCCTCTATACGGGCAATATCCTCATTGCCTTCCGTGAAGAACTTGTCATAGTTCAGATCACGGGTGTCGCAGGGGATGCGGTAGTAGTCGCCCATGTCGACAGCCTTTGCCATCTCTTCGCGGGTTACCAGTGTCTCATACAGTTTCTCGCCGTGGCGCGTGCCGATGGTCTTCACCTCCGTCTCACCGTATTTCGGATCAACCTGCGCGTATGTTTCCTTCAAGGCCTGCGCCAGTACATCCAAGGTGGCGGCAGGAGCCTTCTGCACGAACAGGTCACCGTTATGCCCGTGCTCAAACGCATAGATTACCAGATCCACGGCATCGTCCAGCGTCATCATGAAGCGGGTCATGTTAGGATCCGTTACCGTAATGGGCCTGCCGTTCTTTATCTGCTCCACCCACAAGGGAATTACAGAACCGCGGCTTGCCATCACATTGCCGTAACGGGTACAGCAGATGGTTGTACCGGCTTCCTCACCCAACGCACGCCCCTTGGCTATGGCAACCTTCTCCATCATGGCTTTGCTGATGCCCATGGCATTGATGGGATAGGCGGCCTTGTCGGTAGAAAGCACCACCACATTCTTTACACCATGCGCTATGGCGGATTCCAGTACATTGTCCGTACCGATCACATTGGTCTGCACAGCCTGCAACGGAAAGAACTCGCAACTGGGAACCTGCTTCAAGGCGGCGGCGGAGAATACATAATCCACTCCTACCATTGCACCGTCTACAGACTGGCGGTCACGGACATTACCAATGTAGAATTTTACTTTGGGATTTTGCAGGTGATGACGCATGTCATCCTGCTTTTTCTCGTCACGACTAAAAATACGAATCTCCTTGATGTCTGAATCAAGGAAACGACGCAATACAGCGTTACCGAAGGAACCGGTACCGCCAGTGATTAATAAAACTTTGTCTTTGAATATAGACATAACTACTATAGATTACAAAAATAATACAATAAAATTATGATTAAAGACTTACCACCTTTTCGTATAAATGCAAGTACTCCATATATCTTTCCTTTTTATCATATAAATTCCTTGCCCGTTCTCGACAGACAAAAGTCCAATGTTCTTTTCCCATTTCTTTGATAAACTCTACAATATTTGCAACTTCTGCAATATTTCCCTGTTCCACAACAAAACCTGTTCGTTCATCTACAGCTTCCACGCTACCACCAGTATGATATGTTATTACCGGAGTTCCACACGACAATGACTCTAAATTAGTAGTTGGAAAATTATCTTCCCAAGTCGGATTGAAATAGGCATCTGCTACAGAATAATAAGCAACCAAATCTTGAATGCTATTTGTACGCCTTATCCCAATAATTCCTTTAGGAAGTTGCTTGATTTGTTTTTCATCCAATCCAATCAACACAATACTATAATCATCAGATAAAAGCTTCCGAAGTTTTATAAAATCATCCAATCCTTTACGAGTCTCCCATACACTTGCAACTCCCAATATCATAAACTTATCTTTAAGTCCTAGATTGGATTTACAAATTTGTTTCGGACTAAATACATCTGTATCAATCCCATTATGAATCACTTGTATCGGATAATCTTTCAAAAAAGACAATCTCACCTCTTCTGCTAACCACGCAGAAACAGGAACTAAAGTCATATTCCTCACAGAAGTAAAAGCATGCAATTTATCACGGAAATTTTGTTCAGAGCGATCAGCAAACCATGAACTTGGATAGCTTTTTTTCTGAGGACAATCATGGCATAATGTACGCCAACGATTACAACCAACATAAGAATAATATGCACAATGCCCTGTAAATGCCCAACAATCATGGAGAGTCCATACTATGGGAATATCCAATTGAGCCAAATAGTCAAACAATATCTCATAGTTTAGATAATAACCATGAATGTTATGCAAATGTACTATATCAGGCTTTATGCTATCTATTTGTTTTATGAATGTCCGCGTTACCTGTTTAGAAGCTAAACCATGATTACCAAATAGTCGAGATTGAAGAGCGTGGCACTTCATATCCAAATCATTACCTATATGAATTAATTTTGATTTGCTTTTCGGATTTCCACGACCATAAGCAATATAACTTCCAGAACCTTGAGATACTACTAATTGCCCTATTTCTTCTGCTATACGACCAGTAGACCCCCAGTTGGCAGTAGTATTAATTTGCAAAACAGAAATTGCCCTTTGCTTATTCATAAATCATTTTAATGATACGAGCTATTTGCTTTTCTGGAGTTTTATTTTGCAAAATAAAATTCCTTGCATCTAAACCTATCTTATTAAGTTTTGTACGCTCCATACTGTGGATTTCTACGATTTTATTGGCTAAACAAATTGCAGACTCATCTTCAGGAGTAAAGCAATAATTATAATACTCAGCTGGAATACCTTTCAACTTATACATTAAAACAGGAACACCTGAAGCAAAGTATTCTAATGTTTTGGAGGGGAATGAATATTTAGTAAAAATTCCCGTCGATTTTCTAGGATTTACTAACAATGAGGATTGTAACTGCAATCTTAGCACCTCTTGATGGAGTAATTGTCCTTTATAAACAATTCTATTATCAACTGCAGATGCTTTGCATATCCATTCTTTTAAAGTTCCATCACCACAAATTACAAGTTTATAATCTTTGGGAAGCAAATTAAATGCTTCAACTAAATGTTTTACTCCATTTCTTTCGTCTAAAGCACCTGAATAAAATAAGACTTTGTCACATTGTATGTTAGCAATGTCTTTAAAAACATCGTTATACATCCCCTCAACTACAATGTAAGGCTTCTCTTTAATTCGTAAAGGCTCTGCCATATATTGAGTCAATAATACAAAATAGTCTATTTTGGAAATAACTTTAGAAAGCATTTTCCTCTCAACATCTTCTTTCCACTTGTAAAATACACAATTCGGAGAGCCTGTAAATCCAATTAAATCAGGTACAATTAAACAGACTTTTATTGAATATTTTCGTTTCAATCTTAATATTGCATAGATAAAAGGTATGTACAAATCATAGATAAAAACAACTGTATTCCCTTTATAAGACTTCAGTATACTATCAACTTTTTTATAAGTTCTCAAATATCGATCCAAGTGTTTCACTAATGGAAGATTTATAAAACTTCCACATGTAGATGTACCATGAAAAAAAATCCCCTTATATCGATTAGGGAATGCTCCTATTTGAGGAAATGTATATTTACACAATTTTAGTTTCAAACTTCCTAGACCATGAATAAAATTCCATTGCCACAAATTATTAGCATTAGCAATAGGACCAATACTTTTCCCTGTTATTTCCTCAACTTTATCTTTTGGGAAATAACTACCTAAGAAAACATAATTCATTTTTTAAAATTCTATTATCATTTTTTGATGCAAATCCGTATGCCACAAGTAAATTGTAAAAAAGAGAATTACGCATCTCTTCATTAGAAAAAAGAAGGAGGAAAATCAATAGCAAAAGAATATTTTTCTGATTTACAAAACAATAAGTAGTTTTATACATGCCATATACAACCATTACACCTATCCACCATCCATAAATAGTTATTGTGTTCAGAATTGTATTGGTAGAAGATGAATCAGATCTAAAATCCATTCCAAATTCCTTCATCGCATAAATTGAATACAAAGACGAGAAATGTCCTAATCCAATACCATAAAAAGGATTATCAAGCCACATTTGAATCGGCAATACTACAGAAGATATCCTAGACAACGTACTCAGATAGTTATAATTATCCTCATCCAGTTTTGAAAACACTTCTTCTTCTATATGAGGAAATAGAAATATTACAAAACACAAAATTATAACAAAAAAAACGGCAAATATTTTAGTTTACTATAGAAAAGATATTTGAATCCTAACAATAAAAATGTAATAATATAACCAGCTGTTGATTTGGTTAAAAGTAATGCTATAACAAAAACAATTATATTCCTTATATCTCTTTTCTTAAAAAAGAACAATTCAAGCATCAACGCAAAGGTTAAATAAATCATAAAGACACCTGGTTCACGAAATATACCAGTATTTCTTATAACATCGACAGAAGCAAAAACTACACTTATATACAAATTATAAAAAGTAACATCTGCATAATTGGATATTGTTGGAAAATACACAAAAACAGAAGGGATAAACATATAAAGTGTCGTTACAACAATAGAGCATACAGACAAGAAATATACTATTCTTGAAAATAGAATAGCAAAGCGATGAAATTGTATTAAACTTACTATCTCTACAGACAAAAGTATCAAAAGCATTTGCAACACATATCCCATTCTATAATCACTATTAATCACCATAATTCCACATATAGAAACAATAAAAATAGTGGCATAGAATCGCAAATTGGAAGTATAACGACAAAAAGAGTTATTTCTTCTTAATAGTGCTACATATAATAACAAATATATGGCATATCTCACATAAACGTACAATGAATTACTATTTGTTCCAAATAATACAGTATCTTCGGAAATAACAATAACAACAAATACAATCAATAAATCTATTTTACATTTAAGCGAATTCACCACTATAACTCATTTATTATTGCAGGTACAGATTCAGAAAGAGTATATATATGTTTATAATGTAAATAAGAAGCGGTAGAATAATCCATCAATTGACGATTATCCATTTTTGCAAAATAGTTTACCACTCCTGCCAATTCCTTAAAGTTCCCATTATGAAATAAGAAACCTGTATCTATTGACACCAACTCATCAGTTCCCTCTATATCTGAAGCAATAACAGGTTTGCCTATAGAAAAAGCCTCCAATATAGGTAATGAAGCATGAGGCTTAGAAAAAGGGGAAATAACGGCTATAGCCTTTTTATAATAAGAAAAAACATTGTTAGTATGTCCTACATAAATAATTTTTTCTGATGATAATATCTTTTGTCGAAGAAAAGATAATTTTCTATAATAACTAGACTGAAAGAAACGGATGTAATCACCTACTGACTTTTTCTTCTTTAATTGCCCTATAAAAAATATTCTAACATTTTTATTAAGGTAATCTAAAGACAGTGCCAATTGTTCAAAACCTTTTATCCGTTGTTCTCCACCAACATAAACAAAGTATTTCAAATCAGATTCCACAGCAATATCTAAATCCCCCCTATTAACATCTACTACAGGGTCATATACAATTCTCACGTTTTTAATGCCAGACAATCGACTTGCATTATCTTTTGAGATTGCAATAACACAATCAACATATTTCTTTATATTTCTTAAAATAACATTCTTACCATATTTAAAAGAATCATTAGCTAAAGGTTCTCTAACATGTAAAACTACTTTTTTGTTTCTTTTCTGAGCTGCCATAGCCCAATCTGTGATGAAAAGAGAATTTAAATATAAGATATCAAAATTCCCCAATTTATTTTTCAATACAGATGGAGCCACAATGTATTTATTTAAATAATACATTAAAAGAGCATACGTCCTCTTACAAAAGCCAGGAACACTAAAATAGGATGCTTCCGTTTTTATATACAATGAGTACAATCTTCTATAAAAGAAAGAATTTAAGACCTCAACTGAAATTCCCTCATTTTTAATGTAATCAACTGCATTACTATTATAAATACATAAAACATGTACATCATATTGCCTTTTTAATTGATGTATTAAACCAATCATTGCAATAAGCCCACCACCAATGCCCCAACCATGATATATCAACAATATTCTTCTCATTCTATCAAAAAGCAAGTTCTATTTTCTCATCTTTTTTGAAAAAGCAAACCACCATACTTCTATATATAATGTTAGAATTTAAATTCATACACTTACTTGTCTGATATAAGGAGGTTTTGGGCTAATACGTTTAGATAACCATGTCCGAAGACCAAATCTGGTTCCACATAATTGCCTTCCCCCCACTCATTCCATGACTTGAGAAAAACAATTTTATCATTATCGCTTTTATTCCGGATTGCATTAATAACCTTCTTTAGATGTAAATCAAATAAGTCTGGTGTAGAATTATCCAGCAAATATCCTCCATAACCACTTCTAGGGGTATGATCCCAATTGGGAACAATTGAAGGATAAACATAATCCTCGGCTTCTTCTATTCCAGTCAACTTATCTATGACATTTTTATACTGATAAACATACGGCCTTTTGAATAATTTGTGATAACAAGTCTGAATAAACCTCTGAATTTTTGATGACTCAACTAAATCAAAATTATTAAGCCTCAATAGATTTACAGCATTAAATCCAAGATTCAGTATTTTAGGGATGTCTTTTATGTCATTACATTGAGAAATAAAATGAAAACCTGCTAAACCATTTTTTTGAGCAAGTTCATTCCATTGATGAATAAATTCAGTAACATTTTCAAAATCCAATGCCCTATATATCATAAAAATCAATTTATCATCATATCTCATGTAGCGTTTATCTTTGAAAGCATGAATCAAAGAATAAAAATGCTTTTCATTATCCTCTTTCCCTAAATACTTTTGCTCTATAAGCAATTTTTTAGTTGCTGTGCCATCTTTATTCCAAAATTTGCAATGCCAAGACTCATTTGCCCAGCACAAACAAAAGGGGAAATCAGGTTGCCCAGTATTAACAACTTGCTTAAAGGGTAAATCCAATTCCTCCTTCCCAGACTCAAACCAATAATGGTAATAACAAAAGCCTGCAATTCCTGCCTCTCTCGCCAGTTCAGCTTGTTGCAATCTCACCTCCGGCAATCTAAGGTCATAATATCCCAAATCTGCTGGTACCTTCGGCTGATAATGTCCTCTAAAAAGAGGGGTGGCCTTACCGACATTTGTCCATTCTGTGAATCCCTTTCCCCACCATTTGTCATTATTGAGTGTTGGATGAAATTGGGGTAAATAGAACGCTATAACACGTATTCCATTATCCATATTTATTACCTCAAATAAAATTCAATAATTATTTTTTTCTATAATCTGTTTATTATCTCTCTTAGTTCATAAGCACTTTTCTTATATTCTGGTATAATCATCTCCAATTCCCTTCTGATTTCAGTCACATTTTCCTCAACATAATTATAAGCTTTTTCCAAAGCACCAGGATGATATTGTTTAGAATCCACTACTGTATCTACTGGCATGGATAAGTCTGTTGCTATACCTACCGATTTAATACTATATCCTAAAGCAACAGAAGGTACACAAGTGGAGTATGCAGATATCATAGCATGAGTTCGTGCACCAATAAAAATAAAACACTTTGATATGACATATCTGAGTTGACAATAATTCAAAGAATCAGAATCAAGTAAATGTACTCGTCTTGTATTCTTATATTTATCATAAATAATTCGACTTACTATTCTATCATCTTGATTATTCCACATTACATGAGGAATTAGTAAAATGTGCCTATTGGATAAATTAATAATTGCATCAATTAAAGCAATCACGTCTTTACCCAACGATGAATGGAAATCAAAACCTCCTAACACATAATTACTGAGATTGACACCTACAACTTCTCCTATATCAAAACAATCAGGAAGTTCCACTTTTTCTGGTTCTAACACAAAAGCCGGATCAGGAAAAGTTACTATATTTTTCAAATTTAGTTCTTGTTTCAACATAGTAGCAGTCAATGATTCACGAGCATAAATTAAAGAGAAATGCTTTAAGGTTTCAATTTTCTCAGGGGTTAAATCTTTTTTCCCAATAGAACATCCCCATAGAACAGATTTTAATCCACGTGCACGTACTTTCTCATTTGTATAGATTACCTCGTTATTGCCATAACACAACATATCTCCACCTGTAGAGAACAAAATATCCTCTGATCCATCTTACTTAAAAACATGTTGTAATGACATTCAAAATAGAGTTGAGTAAGTTCAGACTCATCCTTCATAAAAAAAGATTTAAGCTTGTAATAAAATTTGCTACAGACTTTCAACCATAAAGGAGATTGCCATAAACTCACAAATTTATTTGTGCCTAAACGTTTGTCTAGTTCTAAATTACTACACAATCCTACCAAGTCTTCTCTTGGTTTTCCAAGAATTACAGCAGTACCTTTAGCTATAGCTTCACAACCACGATTACCGCCATCAAGATGTATAGGAAAATATATCTTCATAAAAACCGTGTTTTATCTCTTCATTATCTTTTTTATTATTTCTACTTGTCTTTCACCTATGACATCCCTCACCAACTCACCTACTCTATATCTAGTAGAAGTTTCAATAAAATACATACGGTGCAAAGCCTCATTCTCATCATTTACATCTGTAAATACTTCAAAAATCATCGGTTTTTCTGTTAGTCCCGGTGTTATAAAACGCTCATATACCCCCTCAAAATCATCTTTATTAGATGCAGAAAGATATTCATACCCCCAATCTTCCGCCAAATGCTTCACTACATTAGAAGATTTTCGTCCAAAATGCCCTCCAGCTGACAAATATTTATCGATATCATTAACATATACACTATTAATCTGCTTAAATAAATGAAACTCTGCCCCCAAAGCATTATTTATCAAAAGTATTCTCACATTTCTACCTATATGATGATTTCCCAAAACATTCATATCATAAAAAAAGAAAGGTCACCTACTACTCCAAAGTATAATCTTTCAGGATGAACCAAAGAAGCCCCCAATAGTGAGGACATATTACCATCAATACCGAAACCTCCCTGATTACAATAAACTTCTATATGAGAAGGAATAGGGAAATACCCCCATGAACGTAGTGGACTTAATATACCAAGATGGAGTACAGCACCCATAGGAAGCAAATTGTATAAACGAGAAGCTATCCATAAATGCGAAAAAGGCAATTCTGGAATCTTGCTCCACAAGCTATTGCACCTTTCAATGCAATCATTATAATATGTACATTCTCTAGATTGCGAAACTTTACCATAATGATCAAAAAAAAGTTGTTCAGCATTTCAAATATATAACGCAATGTTTGAAAGCGATCAACAATTTTTCCATCTTCACTCACTCGCCATACTGACTTCGGGCATCCTACGATATAAGCCATATCAGACATTTCTCCGATATGTATCAACAAGTCCGGATTCTGATTCTCATCATCTATATTCTGCTGAGCTACCAACTGATAAGGGACTTTATATTTTCCATTATAATTGGCTGTAGGATCGACTGCCACCATAGCGTTATATGTTTCACAAAAAGTATCGATACTTTCGGTCAATACTTTAGACATTCTCACGTGAGAACCTACATAAACTGCAATTTTGCCTTGGGGCATATCAGGCAATTTATCATAGACCATTATTCGTTCTATCTTACGCTCTGTTTGCAATTTCTTTACCTGAAAATTAGGACTATAGGTAGTAGTTAGGTTAATATGAACAGGACCATTCCCATGATGAGTAAGTTCCAAAATTGCTTTATTAGCTTTTACATTACAATCCCAAGCATCCGACGCATCTTTCACCGTTTGAAGATGTACACTACATTTTACTGTATCCAAAGGTTGGATTGTACGGTCTATGACTTGGGGAATTAAATGTCCTATTTTTGATTCATCCTGTGTAGATGTAACAGCCAAAATAGGTAATTTCCGATAAAAGGCTTCTGTTAACGCAGGATAATAATTACGTGAAGCAGTTGCTCCTGTGCAACTCAGTACTACTGGTTCTCCACTTTCCGCTGCCATCCCACAAGCAATATACGCAGCCGAACGTTCATCCACACTAGAATAGATTTCAAAAAAAGGATCTTGCTGAATACTACCGACAAAAGTAACATTTGTACTTCCTGGAGAAGCCACAATTTTTTTTATCCCATGCTCTTTCAATAACGCTATCAAAATCTGCACATTGCGCTCATCTGTATAAAATTGTTCCATTTATAATCTTACATTTTTCTAACCATAGAAATTATTTTATCAGCAACCACCTGCTTTTCTGAAACCTCCAATCCCCAATAGTATATACAACCTAATGTAGAAAGAACTCCAACTACGCTTACCAATAAAAAACGCATTATACTTTCTTCCATAGTCCAATAAAAAATACCCGGAAGAATAAAGGACAATAAAGTTACCGGAAAAATACGGGAAAGTACTTCTCTAAAAAACATAATCGAAGGAAAAGCCAACAGTCCCTTAATAATATAGAGTTTCACAAATATCAGCAATATATAGATCACAATAAAAATAACATAGGCCGCAGCAGGAGGCATACCGCAAGTAAAAGCAATCAAAGACAAAGGAAAAACAAGACTACCAATAGTAGCCACATATTTATAATACTGTTGCACATTCCCAGTAGCCCATGCAGCATTCGCTGTAGCATTACCTAAAATATCAAACAAAGCCCCCCATATAGTAAGACGTAAAAAAACTGCTGTATATTCAGGTACATTATGAAGCCATAGTTCCAAAATAATATCTGCCTCATACATGAAAGGAACCACAAATAAAAACATCAGAAAATAAGAATATTTTGCCCCACGACATACAAGAGTAAACATATACTCCATATTTCCGGCAGCATACGATTTAGTAATTTGAGGATTAATAGCCGTTGTAAAATTAGTTACAAATTGTCTAATAACTCCTTCGATTTGGGTAGCAATGCCACGTGCCGCATTTATTGATACACCAAAATATAAATTAGATATAATATTTACCCCTTGAGTATTTATAATCGGCAAAACGAAATGCGAGCGGCATAAAAAACGAAATGCGATAATCAGGGTATAAAACGAAATGTGAAAAATTTATAGCACACGCACAATATAAAAAGGCTTTCAAACGTCATTTGAATGGGGTTTGAAAGCCTTTAAATTTATAGCATTTTCACATAAAAATCACGTTCTAATATTTGCGCAATTCATTAGAAATGACTATCTTTATACAGTATTTAGGAGGCATCTGTTATGTTGGCATCGTTGCTATCTTTGTAGTCAAACAAAGTTCGCTGCGGGTGTTCTTCATAATTGCATACCATCCATTCCTCTTGCTTTCTTCGGCTTGTCTTTGATGCGCTGATGGTTCTTTCTACCCGGTGGATTATCCATCCGTTTTTGTTTGCGTATTCCTCTATCATTGGCAGGGGAAACATTGTCAGCATGAACTTACCTTTCACCTGCTCCAAAAGCTGCAGGAGTTTCTCCATGCAATACTCATCAAACGTACCCTCGTAATGGCCGCAATCGCTATTGATATAGGGAGGATCCACAAAATGAAACGTATCGGGCGAGTCGTAAGTGGAGATGACATCCAGCGCATCCCGGTTCTCTATGGTCACGTTATCAAGCCGGGAGCATAGCCATTCGGTAAACTCATCCTTTGCGTTACGCAGTTTTTTCGGCATTCCACCACCAAAGTCATAGCCGAACGAACCGTCCATCATGCTGGCAAAGGACATTTTACACAGCGCCCAAACAGCCCACGCCCGCTGTACCGGCTGAAAGAATTGAGGATACTGCAGGATATGTCCGGCATGGGCGTGCATATCCCGGCTGTGCAAAGTCTTTTCAATCTCCTGTTTCAGGTCACGATAATAGACTTTAGCCATCCAATAGAAGTTCGTTATATCCATGCTAATATCGTTTATAACCTCGCCATCAGCCGGACGCTTGGCAAACAATACTGCAGCACCGCCGCAGAAAGCCTCTGTATAAAGTTTATGACTTGGGATCAGAGGCAGAATATGTTTAAGGAGGGTTTGCTTGCCTCCGTAGTAAGAAATAGGCGTTTTCATTACTCTATTTTTTTAATTGTTACTATCTTTGTGGCCTCACCACGTATGAAAGCAAAAAAAGCGACACGTCGCAGCCCAAGGCTATATTGCCCCCGGCTGTGCGGCGTGTCGCATTTTGTTAGTACGTGGTGAGATACTACTAACAGGCCGGGGGCTTTTTCTTGCCTGCCCCCGATAGGCATTTATCCGTTTATAAGCACATCCGCTTGTTCCTTGCATTGTTCCCGGTAGGACTGAAAATCATCCCACTCGGAAATAAATTCGGCAGCACGCTCATGCTCCGGATTGACAAGAGCTATCATTCGATTTGATTGGATTGCTTCCACTCTGCTGGCCGAGTACCTCGTGCGGATCAGACCGGAAACGAATTCGTCATAAGTAGCCTCTTTTGCTTCAATCAGAGTACCTCCATCCACCATATCACCCGTATAGGCGTATCCCAATACAGGAGCGGACACCGGTTCGGTCACCTCACCCGAACGGGCATCCGACTCAGGAGAATACTCCTCACGCTGCTCGTTCAGATAGCACAAATAATGTTCGTTATCGAACTTTGAAAAAGTCTTTTTTTCTGCATAAATCCCTTTGTACATAATCACCGATATTTTAATCGGGATCGGTTATCTTATAAAAGCATTTACCCCGGTCACCGATTGGTTGTTTAATAATCTTTGCCGAACAGGGTTCATCCAATACTACATCCTTTAACTGTTTTATAAGAGCCTCCGAACCGGTAAAGGAGATGTGCTCCACCCAATCCATTTTCGGAGTGCCGTCCTCGTTAGTGAGCAAAACTCCGGTTTTATCCTTTACCTGCTCGTAGATATCATACTGGATGATCAGGCATTCACCCTTATACTTGGATTCTTTTACCTCGAAACCTTTCAGGTGGATTTCCCTGTTCAAAATGTCATCAATGTGGTATTTATCTCCCGTGAGATTACCACCGCTGTTTGTTACTTCACTGAATGTTTTCATATTGAGAGTTTTTAATAAATAAATACTATTGCAATGCTGCATGAACCCCAACCGGCTGGATGCCTGTATCCGGATCTCATCATCACTCAGCCCACGTTTTCGCAATTTTGCCACCTCCCGGCAGAGGTTTTTCTTGTTCTGCTTACGGGCAAGGCAATAATCATGAAACGTCACGTATCCCACGTAATTAACACCCCTGCTCTCCACTGGAAATACCTGATAATTCTGCTTTATACTCAAAGCACGTTCATTATTCAAGTAGTGGTTGATAAACACGAGGGTTCCGTGGAGCTTTCCCTTATCCCCGTCCAGCAGGACAATATCATCAGCAAAACGGTAGTAATACCGGATGCCCATTTCTTCTTTCATGATATGATCCAGCTCTGAAAGGTACAAGTTTGCGAAAAATTGGGAGAGATAGTTCCCGATAGGCACTCCGCTCTCTGGCGAGTCCACGATACCGTCAAGCAAGGCAAGCAGCCGGGCATCTTTCAGCTTCCGGCGAATCACCTGTTTCATGATCTCGTGGTCTATACTCGGATAAAACTTGCGCACGTCGATTTTCAGGCAGTACCGGGTTCCGTCCGGATCCGCTTTCAAGTCACGGCGGAGCTTGTATAAAAGAGGATGAATTCCACGCCCACGGATACAAGAATAGGTATCACGGGTGAAGTTCGAGAGCCATATCGGTTCAATCACCTGCATTATCGCCCAATGAACGACACGATCCCTGAAAGGAAGTTTAAAGATCTTCCTCTCTTTAGGTTCGTAAATGATGAAAGTTTTATATTCGGAGGTGCGGTAAGTACCGGTGATAAGTTCACGCTGGAGCTGTAATAGGTTCGCCTCCAAATGGGAGCCGTACTCTATTACTTCGCTTCGGCGAGTTTTGTGACGGGCGGCGTTGTGAAACGCCTGTTCGAGATTGCCATATTCGACAACTCGTTCAAACAAATTTCCATACCTTTTCATGGTCTGTTTCTGCGGTTCTGAGTGTCTGAGTGTCTGCTTTGCCTTACTCGGAAGCGTTCGAACCGTTACCGGCCTACCAGCGTCCTTCCAGAGCGTTCGTCATCTTTTGCCAAGTGGCAAGGTCTTTCACCCCATCTAACCGTTTCCTAACTGCAAAGTATAGGGGAGCGGACACATTCGCATTCGAATTCGAGGCTGCATTGTTCGTATTCGTAGCAAACGCCCCTGCATTCGTGCCATTGTTAGCGTTAGCACCGGAGAGGCGGACACGAAGCCTGCGTCACACTAAGGGTAAAACAACCTGTTAAACTTGGTTTAACGATGCAAAGATAAGCCTTTTAAATACATTTACCCAAAACCGGCAAAAAAATCACAAAAATCGACTCGCCTTACGGCGAGTTCTGAAACCCGCCGAACAGCTTTTCCAAAACTCTCAATACAAAATTTCAAAGAACGTTCTTTTCCTCTTTCCGTTTTCCGTTTTCGTTTTAAGCCGACATCACCGGATCCGCATCGAAAAAGCAGAGGGGAGCGGACACATTCGCATACGAATACGAGGCTGCACTGAACGTATACGTAGCAAACGCCCCCGCAGACGTGCCAAGGTTAGCGCTAGCACCGGAGAGGCGGACACGAAGCCCTTTGGATGATGCTGAATTCTCCCAAAAATAGTCACAGAAATAAGTCGAGGCGGTCGCTCCGATTTCGGTCGGCATGGCGCAAAGCAAGTAGTAACTTTTCTGTTTGATATAACCGCTGGTTCTCGGAACCTCGCAAACCTTGATAAGGCCGGAAATCGAATTGTCATCATAACCGGCATAAAGGGACGGGGCAACATAAACCTCGGATTTCTCATCACCCACGTTATCGATAAGCCCCCGGACAATTTTCCATATATGGCCGAAAGGATGTTTCAGGCCAAAGAACACCGGAACCTTTGCCGCATAATGCAGCGAGCCGTCCTCCTTTAGCACATTGAACGTTGTTTCACCGCAACCGTCACCCAACTCAATACCCGCAGAGGTCGGAACAACCGGGTAATAACCCCACTGATCCCAATTCGGCATATTAGTGGTTCCGGCTCCGAGGCCACCCTGATACAGACCGTTGCTATCCTTTTCAGCAATCACGGCCTCCTGCATATTGCGGGTTCCGAATATAATCATGAAAAGGATTTCAACAACGGCCTGAGCCACGTACCAATTGGCATCCCAACCCTCGCCACGCTTACGGGCATAAGTTGAAAAACTACGGTACTGCAGAGCGGTTGCCACCATACCAAGCTGAGTGCGATAGGTTCCGTCACGGCTCGCATCGTTGCCACCTCCACGATATTGGGCGGCATCGCTCACAACCGAGCAAAGAATGGCGTTCGTCCTATCCATCACGCCACCACCGAGGGCGGAAAGGCCACCGGCGGGAATATACACGCACTGTTTGCCTTTGATAGGAGAAAGAGAAACCGCATAATATTTCAGATTCCCCACTTTCCACTCGGCAAAATAGAAACCGGTATTCCAACACCACATATACTGCCCCATCGTGCCATCCAGCTTGGCCGGTGTGCCGTCCTCGAAACGGTAGTGGTTCGTGGGATCCAGCTTGCGCCGGGTACGGTCATCCTGAACAAGGTAACAACCAAGCCCCAGCAGCTCAGGCAGCTTGCGGAGCATATCAAGGCTTCCGTGATAACCGGCGGCTCGGTACGTGGAATTCGATTCATTCCAATAACGCCCACAAACGGCATTGGCGGCGGAGGTAACAGCCTCCGACAAATTCATAACTTTGGACTCTCCATCCGTATCCAGCACCTCGATGCGCATATCGCTCACGCTGCCGGAGGCAGTATCGAGTTCGCTGATCTTCTTTCCGGCTTCAAAAGCCGAAAGCATCGCTAATACACGAGTTTCCTGATCGCTTGTCATATTTATCAAGTTTTTAAGTTAAACGTATTCTGCCTTTACTGTCAACCCGGATTTTACCGCCTCCGGTAAGGCGGACGGACGGAGCCTGAACCGTCACGTTTATGGTCTTGTACAAGTGGGTGGCCTGTGTCGGGATCACGTGGATCCGGCTCGTTCCGATCTTCAACGGGGTTACAATACCGGCAGGATCCACGCTCACGGCCACGTCATCACCCAAGAACAAAACATTCTGCAGGGAGTACGAGGGGAACATCTTGGCCACGATACGCTGAACGTAAGGATTACGCTGGGTGATGCGTTTCGTGTAGGTCAGTTCCATCCTCGTGGGAGCCAATGAAGCTGCACCCGATATGGATTCCTGCAGCTGCTTCATCTTCTCGATTTCGGCCTCTGCTGTGGTGGCCGTACTGCTCGCACGGGCGGCAGCGGCAAGAGCTTCCGATTTGGCCGCATTTACAGAGCTGGCCTCCTTATTCGCCGTATCAGCTGCGGAGGACGCTTTCGTGGCGGCATTCGTGGCATTGGAGGCGGCTCCGTTGGCCGCATCCGTGGCTTTCTTTGCCGCTTCGGTAGCTGCTCCAGCAGTACCGGCGGCATCATTGGCACTTTTGGCAGCATTATTGGCCGCTGTGGTTGCCTTATCTGCATTACCTGCAGACGTGTTGGCTTTTACTGCGGCTTCATTGGCGGCTTTCGTTGCCCCACTGACCGCATCCAATGCCACGTCCTGCAATTTGGAGATAGGAGCCTCTACTACTTCCGGCACGCCACCGTTAAAGCGCAAGGCCGGAAGCGAGAGAAGCCCATCCAACGAGGTGGCCACCGGTAGATCACCCACGCCTTTGGATTCGGCTCGGATGATCGCACGCACACGTTTAGCGATTTCCTGCAATTGAGCTTCTGTCAGTACCATAACTTATCCGTCTATCAATTTGACAATTTGTGCGTAACCGCCGGGGCTCAAAACCAATGCGGCTTCTTTTATCATTAGAGCCTCCTCCGCTGAGATTTCGATATCTCCGGTGGATTGATAGATCTTAAGGCTCAAGCTATAAGCACGGATTTTTTCATCACCACTCAAAGCATTCACCCTCTCATCTCTCCACTCCCCACTGAATAGGATCGGAGCAATGACATCTTTCATCAGCTGCTCCTGTTCCACATCCGTACCCTCTACCTTTTTCGTGATCACCAACCCCTTATAATTCATAAAGGGAACATTCAAATTCACTTTCATAAATACCTCCTTTTTATTATTACCAGTTATTATCATTCATTGCGCCCACTATCCATCCTCTGCCTAATAAGTTAGAAGCCGGTGAAGGACTCATGAAATCCGCTATATTCCTACAATCAGCGATAGTACCGCCCGGCCATTTTACCTTATTGCCATTCGAGTAGATATAAATTTCACTATTTTGATTATTCGCATTCATGACCGTTACCCGCTGGCTTTTCATCCCGCTCAATAAATACCGGTACGTCCCTGAAACCTTTATGATCACCAAGTCAACAGGGAAACCGGAAGCATCCCCGGTGGTTCCGTATAACGGAATGGTATAATAGGTCTCGTTATTGGATGACGTGGCCGAGGGTAGGGAGACATATACCTTACCGGTTTCCGTATCCAAACCATTTACGTAATAGTAACCATAACTGCCATATACCACCAGTGTATTGCGTTGCCTTGCCCCGAAATTACCACGACACCAAACATCGGAGGTATAGAAACGGAAAGAACGTTTTTTGTCATAGTCATAGCCCTGATGATACAGGTCACCGTTAAACCACATCTTTCCATCACTGCCAAAGGAGATGCCTCCGACAATATCCCCGCTATTATTCACGCAGTTTAAGGATTTGAAGGAACCCGACACACCGACAACCGTTCCGCTGAACTCGCCGTTCTTGGCGATTATCTTTCCATCCGTGGTGAATTGTACGTTACCATTCGCAGTTACAAGCCCCTCCAGCTTGATATGCTTGGCGTTTATTGTCACGGAGTCCGCCGCTTGGTTGATATAGGAAACAATCGTATCACCATTCTCAAGCGTCTTGCTCGCCCATAACTTATTGCCGTCTGCAGTAGTAATCCACCCAGCCTTGCTGATGGTTCCGTCTATCGTATCCACCCGGCTAACAATGGCATTGATTTGTTGTGCCGTCACGTGAAAGCTGCTCTCGTGCGTGGTGACACGATTGCCAAGGACATCCACCCGGTCAATGGTAGCCCATAGCTTGTTGCCGTCTGCCGTGGTGATCCAACCGGCGGTCTTGATGGTATGGTCTATGATTCCCAAATCATCCTCCGCCTTATCGATACGGCTCACGATAGCATTGATCTGCTGCGCCGTCACGTGAAAGCTGCTCTCGTGCGTGGTGACACGATTGCCAAGACTGTCCACCTCGGTAATGGTAGCCCACAGCTTGTTACCGTCTGCCGTGGTGATCCAACCGGCGGTCTTGATGGTATGGTCTATCTTATTCACCTCCTCGGCCACGGCAAGAATATGCTCGGCGGTCTGCTCGAACTTGGTACTGACCTCTTTTTTATAATCCTCTAACGGATGATTGGTCAGGGTTAGCTGCTCGATATACAAGTCACCGGTAAATTTCAGGAGAAAATCACCGGTTCCGTTCCATACTCCTGATATCTCCAGTATATCAAAGCCCTCACCAGCCGGAATAACCTGCTCCACATAGGGAGCGGATCCACTGAAACCGGCAGTCAGGATCCCCTCCTCGGCGCAATGATATTTCAAGGTTAGAAATATGACGCTGCCATCTTCCGGCTTGGTGATATCCGCATTCAGCTGGCGAATGTGACTCCGTTTGATCCGGAGCATGAAACGGCCATCGAAAGAGTCAATATCGGCCACCTTGTTTTTCTCGGAATAGAAATTCACGCCTAAATCAAGCAGCTGCCCTCCGATATCAAATAAAGCCATATCACTCTCACGCTCCCAATAAGCCATGTCATCCTGAAAGCTGGCGTTTTTCAAAAAGTTATCCTCCTCGGTCATCGTGTTGACAACGCTCTGCATGGCACTTTGCAGCATACCCTCCATTATCTCGAATTTCGTCCGGACATCCTCACCGGTACGCAGACGGAAATCACCCAGCAGATAGGCGTTGTTGGAATACAGACCATATCCCTGCAGCTGCCCCCACCAATAGGTAATAATACCGGCCAGACGTCCAAGCCGGAGACGCACGGCGTTGTCAGGATCCGTTTTCATCCCGTACAGGACATCAAGATACGGACTGCCCTCCTCAACGCTGGTTTGTTTGATAACCCCTTTGCGGTCTGAATTGGTGGCGGAGTCCACACGGGTAAGCACGTCACGAAAAACAACACTACCCTCATCGCCTACAAAATTCTTATAGGTGATGCTATCGAGCCGTTCCTCTCCTTTGGAGGTATCACCGACTTTGGCAGTGACCACCTGCAGTTCGTACTGCTTGATGATACCATCCACGGAAAAACGCTGAACCATCAGGATATCACCCGGACGGAAAGGGTTGTAAAGGACTCCTTTCTCCGTATCGAGATAGATTGTCTTTGTGCCCGCATCGATGTGATCGACACGCATCATGTCAGTTGTCAGACGGGTTCCGTTCTCACCCATCAGTTGTGAGATGACAAATTCATACACTCGCATAACCCCACGGACGGTCATCTCGTCCAGCTCCATGACGGCTTTCTTTTCCTTTACTCCTGCGGCATTAAGCACCTCTTTCCAAAACAATGCCCATCCGGTTCCGCCGGGGAAACCCGAAGTAAAGACCTCGGAGGAAAGCAGACCTTTGAAAGTGGAGTCTTTCTCTACCGTAAGGCTTTCAACAAGAGCCTCGCCGATAACCTTTATCCCCTTCAAAAAGGTTTCAAGCTCTTTCGCCGTGTCGGGTATGTCCTTTCTGAGGTATTTGTCTGCCGTTTCTTTTTCCAGCTTGCTCAAGGAATTTGCGATCGTGCGTATTGTCCGGACGGCGGAAAGGACGTTATACTCGGTGGGATCAATACTGTCCCAGCTTTTCAATACGGTCAGCACGTCCTTATTCAGCTGTTCCTTATAGGCTGCCTGAATATCCACGATATTACTCTCGATCTGATTGATACGCCCGTAATCAACCGCATACGTGCATTCAATATCCATATCTGTGGTATTATTCACCCGGCGGGAGATCTTGGTCACACGGCTCTCGTGAGTGCCGGTGGGGAAATAAATCTCATTCTCCAAAAGGACACGCCGCCCCAATTTCAAATCGATATGGTTCTCATCCAAATAGATGTAATCGGTTGGAGCCTTATAGACTGACGTATCAATGCTTATCGACTCGATATGCTTCTGAACGGCCTCCTCGAATTCTTTTTCCGCCAGCGGATAATACTCTTTAGGCATCCGTATGTTCCAAAGGATATACTCGTCACCCGGCTTCGGGATCAGCAGGCCGCCCGGTAGCTGCTGGTTCTCATACGGGAATTGCGTGATAATCTCGAACTCCTTTGTCTCGGAGTTGAAATTCACCTCAAAATCACGCCCGTTCAACTCCCCGCCTTGAAACGACACCTGTTTAACAAGCCCCTCGATCTCATACGTGTTCGGATCGAAATTCAACCCCTCATCAGTAAAATAATATATAGTGAACGCATTGCCGTCCTCACCTGTGGCCTCTTCCGTCCTGACACCGGTAACAGTACCGATTCGTTTCGGGAATATGTACGCAAAGGCCTCCTCCTCCGCCTGCTCCACGATTCCGAGATGGATATTCCTTTCCACGTAACGGACACCACCCGGAAGCTGCAGGCGGCGGTGGCCGTAATCAGAGGCCACGATATTACGGGTACTGCCAAGAGGATACAACCGGGTAAAGAAAGGAACCGTATCATTCTCCACACGGGAAAGCCTGAGCAGCCCCTTTCCGTACCCCAAAGATACGGGAGTGCCGTGTTCACAACGGCTCAGATTGATAGTGGTTCCCTCGATCCACCATTCGGTATTGAAATTCTTGGCTATTTCCGAAAGGGCATCGAAACAAAATATCTTATCATACTCTATGTTTACATTAGCGGAGGACACCACCTCGCCGATAACCCAATTTTTCGTCCCCTTGATACGGTTTATATTGTCACATATCAGCTGCAGGTGTTCGGCAGCCGTGGCATCATAGGAAAAGGAAAGCTCATCGTCACCGTCCACCATCTTGAGGACTTTGGCCTTTTTAAGCTCACTCTCTATACCGTAGAACTTGCAGCTGTAGGCATACTCAACGGTGGATTTCTGCTCCGGCTTGTAATCCTCCAGCAGCGTGAAGCGTTCACCCTCAAAATCCACGTAATCATTCACGCCCAGTTCCACGTACTCGTAAAGGGTAAACGACAAATTCAGGATATTGTCATTCATCACTTCCTTTACGTGGCGGTCGGAGTCTGACGGCGATACCGCAGTCTTGAACACCCCTTGCTGGTTGTATATTTTAAGCTCCATTTTGAACGCTGTTTGAATAATGTTTGAATACTATAACGAGGGAACCGGTTCCCGAAATTTCACGCTGAATTTTGCGATGACCTCACCCCCGAAATCGGTCAGCTGGGTGTAATCCGTGCAATCCTTGTAATACATCCGGTAACTCCTGCCAAGCTCCGGAGGGTTGATGGTCAACCATCCCTTATTACCGGCCTTGAGAAATTTCAGGAATGACGAATAACGGGACAGGAATTGCGCCCGGTCTGCCGCTATGATCGCAAATTGCAGGGTGACATCACGAGCCTCCCATGCGGGTAAAAGCGCATCAGGCAGTTTCTCCCCGTCTTTTTCCCGGAATGACACAGCCGTGTGCGGCTTTGCCGATGGCGGTTTCAGCAGGGCGGAGTAATTCTTGGTATCACCCGCTTTCTCCTCTGCGAGGAATGCCCCATAATCCACAAAGACATCAACCCCGTTTATCAGTAACAAGCCTTTTAAAATATCCATTGTCATTTCATCTTTAAACCGTTTTGTTTGATATCCCTTATCTCATCGTATATCTTTGGCAAGGCATCGGTGTTCGTCTTTATCTTATCGATCGTTTCCAATGCTCCGCCTATGCCCTCTGATATATTCTCCACGTTCTCATCGATGGAGGCATCGTGCATCTGCAGGGAGGTCATCAATCCCTCCAGCTTTGTACCCTGATCCTGTGTGAGGGTTTGGAAAGCACCGGCACGCCCGCTTTGGGTGGTAGTCTTTTCCTCATCGTTTTTCCAAAGATCATACCCCATAGCGGCGGCCTTGTCTTTCCACGCTTCCATCCACGATTGAGCCGCATCAACGTTATTCCCGATATTGTCATAAAAGCTATCGATCAGGTGCATGGCATCACCCGCAATCTGTTCCTCACTTTTACCGCTTCCATATACCGCCTTTAACTTTTTCTGCAGGTCATCGAACTTATCGGCAAAGAACAGGGAATATGCGATCTGCTCTCCGAGGTTCTCCAGCACGGAAGCGGCCTGATCCGCAAAATTTTCCAATGCCGTGCCGCTTCCCTTGATGGCGGAAGTGATAGAGTCGAGCATTCCCTGACCGAGGCTCCCGAACGTTTCCTGCAAATAATCCTCCAAAGCCTGTTCCGCCTCGTCCATCGCATCTTTCAGGTCGATCAGGTTCTCAAGATAGTTCCGGGTTTCATCGCTCATCTTACGGGTATCGAGAATGACTTGGAGCATCTCCGTATCCAGCTCGCCGTTGGCCTTTATCAGTTCAGGGTAAACATCAAGGATCCCGCTATAAACATCCTTTCCTTTTCCCCAGCCGAACAATCCTGTTTTTTTATGTCCCGTAACGATCTGCGCATCGTTCAACCCGCCAAAACCTTTCTGATAGTTCTCCAGCCGTTTGCGGTAGGTTCCGGCAAAATCACCCGTCATGCGCTCTATCCAGTTCATGGTGGGAGCGTCACCGGCCAGTTCTTCCTTGAATTGCGAGAGGGCATCACGATAGACCTCTATCGCATTGGCGGCCTTTGCTACCTGACGCTCCCCGAATATATTCTCCGCCTTTTCGAGCAAAAGGTTCTGCTCCAGCAGTAAGAGGTTGTATTGCCGCTGGAAATCGAGCTTAGCCTTTTCAATCTCTTTTAGAGCCTCCTTGTGGCGGGCTTCCGCAGCAAAGGCCGAGGTCAGGAAATTTGCGGCCTCACCGATAGCCGCACCGATGCCACCGATTAAGCCACCCTTGGCGAAACCTTGTCCGATATTGGAAACCGCCCCCATCACCTGCTGCATACCGTTCAGGGCATCGGCAACCTCGGTGTTACCCATCTGGTCAAACATATTGGCAAGTTCACCAGCCGCCTCGGACGCAGCCCCGCTGATCGTACCGATTGCGCCGGACACCTCTTTGGCTCCTTTCGCACCTTTGAGTTCGGCAAAGCCTTTCTCAAATGTCTTGAAGATGTTCTCCCACTTATTATTGCCTCCCTTGCCAGTATCGAGCAGTTTATCAAGGGCTTTTTTCAGCTTTTCAAGTTCTGCCGGACTTTTCTCTATGTTTTTCAGTTGATCCGGAGAGATGAACGTGATACCTTTCGCATCTCCCTTGCCGGATAAATACGCACGCAACTGCTTCGCCTGTGAGATAAGTTTCTGCAGTGAGTCGAAAGACATGGAAGAATAATCCCCAAAGAGCTTTTTAAAGAAATCATTGTCCTTTGAGATACTGTCGGCCTCCGCATCATTCACTGATTGGATGCCTTGTTTTACCTTTTCTCTTGCGACGCTATCGCCCGGTCAATTTCCGCCGAGTTTGCCTCAGTCCGCTCCGCCTCCAATTTAGCGATATCATCATCACCTTGTTTCTTTATAGCCGCACGCTGTGCCTCATAGTCACGATATTTAGTCAGAAGTTCCTGCAGGGTTTCCTGCTGTTTCTTCTTTTTCTCCTCGTTATCCTTTTTCTCCTTACCGTCAATCTCTGCAACGGTGGCATCATATATCTGTGCAGCCTGTATACGCTGGGTTGCGGCCTGTGCCGAGATATTGGCAAGCTGCTCAGGAGTAACTTTTTCCCCGGCGGCTTTCAGCTTGTTATAAAGTTCAATGCGCTGTTGCTCCTCACGGTTGATACGCTCTTTCTCCCGCTCAAAGTTCAACGATGCCTCCTCACGCTCCTTGTCATATCCCTCTTTCAAGATGGCGATACGCTGATCCTCTATCTTTTGACGGGCTTTCAGTTCTAACTCGGCAAGGTTGTTGGCCGGTTTCGCTTTATCCTTGTTGTTCTCAGGAGCCACGAACCCGCCGATACCGGATTTCTTTCCCAGCTCGGCATATTCCTCCTGCAGCTTCTTTGCTTCCTCCAAATAAGCGTCCCGCTGCTCCTCGGCGGCTTTTACGGCTGCATCCTTGGCCTCCTTATTATGTTTCTCTATCAACGCCTGAGCGTCAATCTGACCGTAAGACTCGCTTTGAGCCATATAAAGCCCCATTTTAGAGAACCAGCCCATCGAACCCTCGACATCGGATTCAGGAGTGGCTTTTACCTCGTTCACCGTTTCGTCCGCTTCCACGGCCTTGTTAACAAGACTTTGGGCTTTCGCCTGCAGGAAAAGCATTTGGATATAGTCATCACTCTTTTGGATCAGCACATCATACCACTCGGCAACGGTATTGTAATATCCGAAGCTCTCGCCGTATTTCCGGTTCAACTCCTCAACTTTGGCCTTTTCCTGCTCCTTGCTACCGGTAAAGTCTTTCAGGCTTTTCGTGGTATTCTCTATCTCAAAGCGGGTTTTGATCATTTGGGAACGCCCGTCACTTTCTATTTTAACCCGTTCTTTGGCCTTTTCCGCCGCTGCCTCCTGAGCATCGCTGTATTTATCCCAAAGCACGATAAGCCCCGTTATAACGGCGGAAAGCCCCAGCGTAAGGGTGGCCATCAAAGCGGTGGCAGCCGCATTGGAGATGCCCAATGACACGGCCAACTTTGTATTGGCCGCCGTCAGCAGCTTTTTCATCTTGACAACGGTGACCAGCCGGAAAGCGGAGTCCTTGTTCAGGGTATTCATGACTTGCTGCAGCCCCATAGTGACGGCCATAACGCTCTGCACACGGGTTTGTATCTTTATCAGATCCTCGTTTTCCGAGGCGAAAATCCCCATGACACCGGTGGCGGTCGTGAACAGACCGGACAAGCCATTCACACCGCTCATCACTCCCTGCAAGGCTGCATCATCATTGGCGAGAATATTCGTTTGGGTACGCAGGTCACCGATCGTATCGGCTAATACGGCGGCTTTATCGGCCATATCCGCATACTCTTTGGTGTTCTGTTTGCCCTCCAAACGCAGGCGAGCCATCGCATCCTGCATCTCCCGGAGCTGCATCGAAAGACGTTTGGTGGAAACGGCTGCCTTGTCATGCTCCGCTTCAAGGGAGGAGAGTATGTTCTTGTCCTCCTGCAGGGCTTTGGTACAGGCATCTATCTCCGCACGCATCTCCAGCTGCGCCTTTCCGGGTGCGAGGTTGTCGTACTGCTTCTTTAAATCCTTGAGACAGGATTCAACATACTTGATCTGCTCTTTTTGGGCGGCAATACGGTCTGTGATGCTTTTAGACACCTGCTCGGCCTTGTCTCCCAGCGTTTCGGCGGACTTACCTGCCTTATCAATACCGGGAGAGAGCTTATCTCTCATTATGAATTCTATCTCAACGGGTTTCATTGTTCTTTCAGTCGTGATTGGAAAAATCCGGAAAGGCTTTTAGGTTTCCCTTTACCGCCTTTGCTTCCGGTTCGGTTGTTATCATTCTCTTTCTCATAATGTGGCGCATCGGCAAGCATCATCCGGAGCGTTTGGTAATTGACACCCCAAAGGATGTATTTTACACTCCAGCCGGTGGCCGCCGCTATCTGCCACACGATACCAAAGGGGCTATGGGATCCGACATATCTCGTTCTTAACTCCCCTTTCTTTTTTGGCTCTCTCTCGGTTTCAGTGGATTGGATATCTGAACCGATTCGATAATACGCATAAAAGACTTTGTACCCAGCAAAGTGACAAAACGCTGGTTAGCACCCTGCAGGTATTTGTCAGGAACGAACCATCTCAGCAGCCATGCAACAATGCCGGAAAACAATAGTCCGGAGATCGCTCCACGGCAGATGGTCAAGGCCACCATTTTGGAAACACGTTTGCCATGAATGGCAAGGAACGCCATCTCCTCATGCTTGTTGAACTGCTCCATCTCCTCGTAAGTAATGCCCAGCTGCAGGTATAGCTTTGCGATTCGGATCTGACTCCCCAAGCAGGGACGTTTCATGGTCACCCTGATCGATACCGGTTTCTTTCTCAGTGGTATCTTAAACCGTAAAAAAGGCAGGGAAACCCCTACATCAAGCAGAGCCTCCGCTGCCTCTATTTCCACGTTCTTTCTCATGGGTTACGCATTTCCAGCCGCCTGATTCAACGTGAGGGTAACCTTTTTCGTATTATCAGCCGCAAGGATAAACTCTACTGATCCGTTTCTCGCAGCACCGGTATTGGCATCCGCCGTGATGGTGATCCTGCCGTTCACAACTTCAAGATTGAAGCCGGTGGGAACCTTTCCAACGGAAAACGCTCCGGAGGCTTCAATATCCACCGTTTTACTTTCTCCACCTTTGGCGAATGACAAAGAGGTGGGCGTTACGGAAATAAACGGAACCGTATCATCAAAGCTGAAAGGAGAACCTCCATCCAGCGGGTTCAACATTTCCATTTCACACTCGATACCCAGCGGATCATCACCGCCAATCTTACCACGTACAACACCGTCCAGCGTCATACGCTTGACCTCGATAGTCTGGCCGGTTCCGCAAAGGATTTTCAATGCACCCTCCAATGAAACGGATTCCGAGGGAGCCTCCCATTTTGTACCGTTCACCGTTCCGCCCATCACGTCCTTACAGTTCTGAGGAACAAGTTCAATCAGGGTAAACTTTAGCAGATTGGTGGCATCCTTTTTCTTTATTTTCTTGACCGGGGCATTACGAACCTGTGCGGCAAAGAGCTTGATATATTCAGCGGCATCACCGCCCCAATCAATACCGTCATCAGAAACATTGCCGATCTTTTTGCCATTGAAATAAATGGCATCAAGGAGCATCATGTATCCGTCATTCACATATACTTTTGACATCGTTCTCTATTTTAAAAAGGTTAATATTCTATTCTTTAGTTTCTTTAGTGGAGAGGTAAGCAGCAAACCGCCCACAAATCCGGCTAAAAGCCATTTATACCATGTAGCGGGTGGCTTTTCCTTAATGCTTTGGGCGGCATCGCTTTCCGCCTTGTAGGTTTCATCACTACGGCTGCTCGTCTGTTCCATCCGGGAAATAACCTGTTTTAAGCTATCCACCTCGTTGCGCTGTCGGAACACCTCACGCTCGTAAAAAAGGCATTGCCGGGCGATAGAGTCACATTTACCCGTAACCGTGATATTATCGCCATGCCTTTGCACGCTTACCGATGCCTGACCGTCTTTGGCCGTGTAACCAGCACCGTCCGGCAGGTTAAGGAGGTTCTGTATCGGAACATCCACTTTCGCCTCCGACTCCGGGATCCCTCCCGTGTCAGGGCGGTTATCGTCTGTCCCTGCAGTAGTTCCCCCGTCCTCTGAGCCGTCACGTCTAACTGCTCTCCGGTTACTCCGGTGGTGGTTCCGCTTTTCGTCTGTTCCGTCAGCGTGTGTGACTGCTGGCTCTTGGTTAATTTCGCCGTGGCACATCCCATCAGGCAGAACACGGCTATAAGTAGTACGAGGGTTGCCCCTCGGATTGGGTTTCTCATCATTTCCTGTTTGTTTATTGATTACTTTTCTTAATCTCTCCACCTCTTTGGTAAGACGGGAGAGCTTTTGGATCATCTCCTCCTGATTCGCTTTCAGGTCGGCATTCTCTCTACGGAGCTGGATATTCTCATCCAATATCTTCCGGTTCTCACTACTGAGCATATTGATGGACGCCTGAAGCTGGGATAACATATCATTGTTCTGCTTTCTACGGCCAACAAACCATGTGAAGATGCTCCCGATAAAACCACCCGGCAGGGCGAATATTAAAAAATCCATCAGACCGTCCATCTCTTTGCTTTGTTATTAGTTAATGCCTATTTTCCTGAGCCATGCCTGAACGTCAAATGACGGGCACGCTTTGGCCGCAATCTCGTTATGACCGATGATTCTCACCCGTGGGAAACAGCGGTGGAAGTCTTTCACATAATCCTCCAACGCTTTCAGCTGGCCGGGAGTACGGGTGTCTTTGGGAGTCTTGCCGTCAGCGGCCACACCGCCAACGTACACAATGTGCCGGGAAATGGAATTGTACCCTTTTGCCCCATTGGTAATCTCCCACGGATCCACCCGTGCGTCCTCGTTGTTCTCAACCAATCGCTCCACCGTTCCATCAAGGTGAAACATATCGGTATATCCTACCTGCTTCCAACCACGGCCACCCTTGCTTATCGGGTTCGTGTGCCATGCTCTGATATCGTTACTCGTTACCTTACGGCCTTGAGGCGTGGCGGTACAGTGGATTACCAAATATTTCAATTCTGCCATAACTCTATCCTGCTACAGGAGTTCCCTGCACTAAAGCGATTACACCCTTTTTATCTTCACGCATGATACGGCCACCGGCACGTACAAGGAATGAATAAATATCACCGTAATAGGTTGCGTCACCCTCGTTCTCGAACGCTTTCACCTCACCCAGCGCACGGCAGACACTTTGCTCGTGCCATGCAAGCCCGGCGGCGAGATCGGTGGCTGCACCGGCGGTACTCCACGCTTTGGGAGCTTTGGCCGCAGTATAAAGGGCAACCCTGCTGCGCATCATGATATTAAAGCTGAACAGCTTACCGAGGATACCGTTCTGCGCATCAGCAGAAGCGAGGAACGCCGTGTTCTCGTTCTCCGTCAGGCTGTTCAACAGTTGGGAGTACATCTGCGCATCCAGCAGCAAATAACGCCCCTCCTGCGGGATATCATCATTATTGAACTTGGTCATCAAGCCCAACACGTCTGCCTTGCAGATACCTTTACGTTTGCCGGTAGCCTTATCCGTGTAGGCATCGATCTCCGTACCGGTAGTTTCAATGCACTGTGCGGCGGCAGGACTCCAGTTGAAAACGAAATCGAGTGCCACATCATCCTGCAGTTTGAGTTTATCCTGACGCAGGACGGACTCCCGTTTGTCATAGCTGAGTTCCACCGTGTCGGCGTTAGGGATAAGTACCGGATCAGTGGTGTATTCATCCAGCGGGAACGTCACATCGATATCCGTTCTTTTGGTTACCGTAGCCGGGAGGCTGGTTCGGTTTTTCTTGGTTCCGGATGCTGCACCGGCATTCGGGATGTGAACAATCTTGCCGTTGTTCACGTACTCATCGGCGTTGAACGCCTTGCTCAGGAAGCTATTGGAGGCAAATAAACCCTCCACGATAGCCGCCATCCAAATTTCTTTCTGAATTGCCATTTCTATTCTTGCTTTAATGGTTAATAATTACAGATTCGGTTCGATACCGAAACGCTCTTTAAACTTGGACTTATACAAGTCCGGAGCGGCATCTTTCAGCTCAACGAGCTTACCGGCTTTATCCAGCTCGTTCCATGATTTGTCTTTCCAATCACCGAGTGTTACACCGGATCCTTTATCCGTGTTGATTTGACCGGCCACGTTTGCACGGCACGGGATAGCTGCCAGCATAGCCTTTGTTCCCTCGAAATCCTTATCGAAAAGGTTCAGCAGGTTCTCACGGCCTTTCGCATCATAGCGTCCGTCTTTAATGGCCGCATCGGTCAGGGAAATCGCCTCCCGCTTTTGGGATTCCTTTTTGGCCTCGTTCATTTTATCCACTGCGGCGGCCAGCGTCTTGTTTTCTTTTTCCAAGCGGTCGGCATTGGCAATGATTCCCTGAATGGCGGTTACGATTTCCGCCTCGCTTGCAGAGTCCTGCAGCTTCAATACTCCTGTAAGTACGCTCATTTTTAATTGTTTTTTGGGGTTATTACTGTGATCTATCAACCGGATAAGATTACCCTTATCATTCAGGTCGATAATCTGTTTGCTCTCTCTGTCATAGAATACCAGCGCATTGTGATTGGCTCCGATTGTAACGACACTGCCCTCACGAACCGTCCATCTTGTAACGGTAGGGAGCATTTGTCCGGGGAGCATCAGGTCATAGGCATCGCTTTTCTCCTCCGGAGGCCACGCACCGATAGAGGCCATACGGATAAAGTCATTCTCAACTTTACGCTTTACCTCTGCGGCACGGGCATCTCCCTCATCGAACACGGCATCGGCTAAAATCTTACCTCCCTCAACACGTATATTTTCCCACCGGCCAATCGGCAGGGAGTAATCATCGTGATTCAGAAGCATCACGGGATTCTTTTTAAACTCCTCCAAATTGGCTCCGCTGGTGAGCATCCTAAACCCGTAGGTGTTCACCGACTCATCATGTAATACAAAGGTTAATTTGCCCATTTCGCTCGTTTGATTTTGTGACAAAATTCAGGGTAAAAAACGGGCTGTACAAATCGGCCTGTAACCGTTTCAACTTAAACCGCAGCCATTTCAGTTTAAACGTAAACCATTACAAACCAATTATTTTCACTCACCGCAAGGCTTTACCTTTGGGCTATAAAATGATATAGCTATGGCGGAAGAATTGAAAGCAAATCAACGGAAAGAATGGGCGAAATTGATGTATCTAAAAGAGAACATCACCCAGCAGGAAATTGCCGACCGGGTGGGTGTTTCCCGTGTCACGGTGAACAAATGGGTTAAGGAATGGGAGGGCTTAAAGCTCAACCTCCTGCAGACACGGGAGGAACGGATCAGCTCCACGCTCACGCAGCTGGACGAACTCGACCGCTCCATCGCAGGCAAAGAGGAGGGAAAACGGTATCCCTCAGCGGCGGAGGCCGATATACGGCGCAAACTGACGGCTGACCTTGAGGCGTTGGAGCAGGATGCCTCCATCAGGGACATATACAATGTTTCCCGTGGGCTGCTCGATTGGCTCCGACAGCAGGATCTCGAAAGGGCAAAGGAGCTGAGTGATTATTTCGATGCGTATATAAAGGAGAAAATGAAATGGGTAAAATAGATGATATTCAAGCATACAAGGAGTGGACTGAATACCACCGTTCACTCAAAAGGGACAAAGCCGCCGACAACCTCTCGCCGGTGGAACGAAAAAAGAAGCTGGAAAAGCTGGAGGCGAACGTCATCGAGTGGATCCTGTTCTTTTTCTCAGAATTCGCAAAGTACCCCTTTACCAAATTCCATAAAAAGGCCATCAAACGCATCACCACGAATATGGAATGGTACGAGGTTCTATCGTGGTCACGTGAGCTGGCAAAATCCACCATCGTGTTCATGTGCATGATGTACCTCGTGCTGACCGGAAAGAAAAAGAACGTGCTACTCATCTCAAACAGTCACGAGAACGCCGTCCGGCTTTTGGAACCTTATAAAAAAGCCTTTGAGAGCAATTCCATGCTAAAGGCATATTATGGTGATTTGAGGGAGTTCGGGAGCTGGACGGCGGACGAATTCACGCTCACTACCGGGGCAACGTTCCGGGCTATCGGTGCGCTGGAGTCACCCCGTGGTACGAGAAAGGACGCTGTACGTCCGGACACGGCTCTCGTGGATGACTTCGATACGGATGCAGACTGCAGGAACCCGGACATCCTGAAAAAGAAATGGGAATGGTTCGAGGAGGCTCTGTTTCCAACCCGATCCATCAGCGAGGATTTGCTGGTGATATTCTGCGGAAACCTGATCGCTCTCGACTGCTGCGTGAAACGTGCCGGTGATAAAGCTGACCATTGGGATATCGTGAACATCCGGGACAAGGATGGCAAATCCAGCTGGCCGGAAAAGAACACGGAGGAACGCATTAACCGCATTCAGTCCAAAATCAGCACAAAGGCGTTCCAGCAAGAATACATGAACAACCCGCTCTCCGAGGGTGACACGTTCAAAGAAATGGTATGGGGCAAATGCCCGCCACTCTCAAAGCTGCAGTTTGCCGTTGTTTACGGGGATCCGGCTCCGTCCAACTCAAAGAACAAGGCCACCTCTTTCAAAGCCTGTTTCCTTATCGGGTATTATGACGGTAAATTCTACGTTTACACCGGTTATCTTGACCATGTGGTAAACGAGGAGTACGTGAACTGGTATTATTATCTTCGGGATTACGTGGGGCAAAAAACGCAGGTATATAATTACATCGAAAATAACAAGCTGCAGGATCCTTTCTATGAACAGGTGTTCGTTCCGCTATTTAGCGAGAAAGGAAAACAACTCGGATTTATCGGGATCATACCGGATACCCGGAAGAAACCGGAAAAGTTTGACCGTATCGAGGGAAACCTTGAGCCGATCAACCGGCGAGGACAACTCATCCTCAACATTGACGAAAAGGATAATCCGCACATGAAAAGGCTGGAGGAGCAGTTCCTGCTCATCAACCGAGCTATGAAATCACCCGCTGACGGCGTGGACTGCATCGAGGGTGGCGTGTGGATCATCAACCAAAAGATAAGCACGCTCTCGGCTGGATCCTACACCGTGGGCGCACGTGTAACCAATAAAAAGAGATTTTAATCATGGCATTTATCACACCCAAAGAATTGGAAACGCACCTCTATAAAGAGAATATAGAGGCTATCAGCAGGGAGGATGAAACAATCCTCACGGCAGCCATAGACGCTGCCCTGCAGGAAGCATACGGATATCTTGGTGCGTATGACCGCAAAAAGATTTTCGAGGCCACTGGGAGCCAAAGAAACGCCCTCCTACTCATTTTTGTAAAGGACATAGCCGTGTGGCATTTCGTGAACCTATGCAATGCCGGTACTGACCTGCAGCTCCGGCAGGATAGGTACGAGCGTGCCGTGGCATGGCTCCGGCAAGTGCAGAAATCAGACATTAAGCCTAACCTCCCCATTATAGACGAGGACGGTGACGGGAAACCGGATACTGCAGGTGAATATATCTACGGGAGCAATCCCAAGCGTAATCAACATTTTTAATATATGACTATGGCGAACAAGAAAAAAAAGACGGCCACGACAAATGCCGGGGCAAAATCAAAGGAGCAGCTGGTCATCCATCAGATCGTAGTCAAGGCTCCCCAGCGGAAAGTGTATGACGTGGGGAATTGGCGGACGGCTCTCTCCTCTGCAGACAATGGACGAACAAAGCAGCTGTATGACCTGCTCGATGATATCATGATTGACGGCGTTTTGAGCGATGCCGTTCAAAAGCGCATCGATGCGGTCACGAACTCGGAGCTTACTTTCCAAAATGCGGCTGGGGAGGAAGTGGAGGAGATCGCAGACCTGATGGACACCACCGCATGGGAGGATCTGCTGACTGAAATCCTGAAAAAGAAAATATACGGGCGTTCAGGCATTGAAATGACCTTTAATGACGGTTTCAACGTGGAACCGATTCCGGCAAAGCATATCAACCTGAAAAACCGCACAATCCTCCGGCAGGACACGGACGAAATAGGCATACCATACGAGGGAGATTCACAGCTGCTCATTCTCGGCAAAGACCGGGATTTCGGTTTGTTACTCAAGGCGGCTCCCTATGCCATCTACAAACGTGGAGGCTTTGGGGATTGGTCACAATGGATCGAGCTTTTCGGGATGCCCCAGCGCATCGGTAAATACAACACGTATGATCCGGAGAGCCGCAAGCTGCTGGAGGAGGCTTTCGATAAAGCCGGATCCGCACCGTATGTGGTCATCCCAAAAGAGGCGGATGTGGAAACCAAAGAGGGCGGAACGGGTTCAGGATCCTCGTACAACGAATTCCGGCAGGCCAACAACGAGGAGATGCTGATCACTATCCTCGGACAAACCATGACCACCGTACAGGGAGAGAAAGGCGCACGTTCATTGGGTGAGGTTCACAAGGAGGTAGAGGAGGGAAAGAATAAATCTGACCTCCGGTACGTGCAGCGTGTCCTCAACCAAAAGGTACTCCCCATGCTGGAGGCGAGAGGGTATCCCGTTGCTGGCGGAAAGTTCATTTTCCCCAAAGCGGCGGAGCAGCTCTCCGTTGCCGAGGTGGTGCAGCTCTCCGACATCATGGATATCCCGCAGAGCTACCTGCATGAAAAATATTCGATTCCCGTGCCTAAAGATGGGGAGCCGGTCGCAAAACGTGCCTCCTCTCAGGCCGCTCAGTTCGATATAGGAGAGGATTCGGAGGAGGATACAATCAGTAATGCAGACCGTAATTTCTTTATGCGCTTATGGGATTTTTTCGTGCAAGCCCCGCAGGTCGGGGCATCCATTGGAAAAGCCCCCATCAGGCTGAATGATAACGCTCCGATGTCGGAAAAGCTGGCCGCAAGGATTGCAAACGGCGAAACCGGGAAGTTCGATGCGGAGTTGTTCTCCTTTATTGCTACCGACTTTTTGAGCGGTGTTCAAAGTGCGTTCAAACGTTCAATGAACCATGCGGATGTAAGATTCGCATACGGCCTGCAGGATGACGCTTTTATCACCGCTTTGGAGATGAACCTGTTTCATTTCTCCGCCGGTAAGACGCTGGCGGAAATTCAGGAGCTGAACAAGGCGTTCAGGGAGAGCGGTAATTTTCAGGAGTTCTCCAAAAAAGCAGAGCAGATATGTGGCACGTTCAATAAAACGTGGCAAAAGACGGAATACGAAACGGCGGTACTAACGGCGGAGTCCGCCAGCAATTACCACCGGCTCATGGGAAAAACGAAAATGTTCCCTTATTGGAAATATGTCACTGCCGGGGATGAAAAGGTAAGGGAGGAACACCGGAAGCTGGACGGGGTGATATTACCGGCCAATGATCCACGGTGGAAAAAGATATTCCCGCCCAATGGCTGGAAATGCCGTTGCCGGGTGGTTCCGCTCATGAAACACGAGGTAGAGGGTATAGACATCAACGCCATGCGTGCCATTGTCGATGAATACCTCGGTACGAGTGAATGGAAAATGAACGAGGCTCAGGGCTGGGATTCAAACCGGGGAGAAACGGCTGAGGTGTTTTCCAAGAACCAGCATTATATCCGCAAGTTTCCCGATAAGGCCGCCTCCTTGCTGGGTGACCTGCATTATAATGATTACGGGCTGGAGTCCTTTGGAAAGAAAGCGGCGGCAGCGACCGAAAAAGCACCGGTGTTTGCCGGGGATCCGAACCAGTGGAGGGATTCGCATCAGGTGATGGATGACTACAAAGGCCGGAAGGTGCAACTCACGGAGGAGGTGTTCAAACGTCACACCACAAAGAAATACGAGGAGGCTCGTGTCCCGCTCGTGGAGTGTATCCCGGACGTGCTTAAAAACCCGGACGAGGTATGGATAAACGACTATCAGAAGAAGTTCGACAACCTGAACTTTATCAAGTTTTACGAGGATAAGGTGATTAACGTGGTTTGCGAGGTTAAGAACGGAACGCTCTATCAGGTCACGACATGGTTCGAGATAGAACAGAACGCCAACATCAAGGTGAAAGGCCGCAGGAGCAGAAAGATAGACCCACGATGGAGATATCGCCGTGGGCTGCTTATCAAAAGTAAAAGGAGGCTCTGAGAACCTCCTTTTATATACGGATTAACATCCCGCTCCGCCGTATAAAACCCGGGCTTTTTGATGCCCCCGTCATCCGTCAGGTGTTGGCATATTCGATTCATCCCCGGAGCGATATGCTTACGGAAGCAAATATACAAAATTATTTCAATATGAATATCAAAGAATTAAATAATTATCTGCAATCGCTCCCGGAGGAGATAATCTCCGATGCGGCAGAAATCGTGGCGGAAACGGCCACGGAATACTATAAATCAGCTTTCAGAAAGAAAGCATTTGACGGGAACCCGTGGACTCCGGCAAAAGCACCGAAAACAACCGGTTCCCTGCTGATCGACTCCGGTGCGCTGGTGAACAGTATCAGACCGGCGGTGATAACTCCCCAGCGGGTGGTTATCTCTGCAGGGAATGAAAAGGTAGATTACGCTCAGGTACACAACGAGGGATTCAAAGGTATAGTACCCGTACCGGCACACACCCGGAAAACAAAACGGAAAGATGTACCGGTCAAGGCGCACACCCGGAAAACTAACATCCCGAAACGTGAATTCATGGGAGATTCGGAAGAATTGAACGAGCAGATACACGCACGGATAGAGGGATATATTGACTCACTTTACAATGAATAGCTATGAACAAAGAAATTTTTATTGCCGTTTGTGACCGGCTGAAAACAGAAGTACCCGGCTCCGATGGATAGATGCCGAGGAGGGACAACTAAACACGGGAGAGCGGCCTGCTGTGGCTTTCCCGTGCTGCCTGATAGATATATCTTATCCGTCCTGCGAAACCCACATGGGTGGCCGACAAAAGATAAAGGCGCAAATACAGCTCAGGGTGGCCTTTCAAGCCGGAGGGAGCACAAATGCGGCAGCCCCTAAACTTGTCAGGGAACACGCTCTCTCCTGCATGGACACGTTGGATAAGATACACGAGGCTTTGCAATGGTGGAACGGAGGGAACCTTTTCAATCCGATGCGCCGCCTCCGGGGTGCGCCGGAAAAAAGAGCGGACGGCCTGAAAGTGTATAACGTAATCTATGAAACCGAGTTTATGGATTAGTTCCAGTCAAAACCGGGAAACATCGCTTTGAGCTTGCGGGTGGATATTTTGGAACGCAGAAGTTCATTGTAAAAATCATCCTGCTCTACCAGCGTGTTGCTGATGGTTCGCTCCTCGACAAAGAACTCGTTATCGGAAAGGATTCTCAGCACGTCATCGAAGCGGCGGCGTTTGATCTCAGTCCAATAGTAATAACGGGCGGTCATGATACGGTTTCGCTTTTCGAGGCGGTCACGGCGGGAAGTGATGGCAGCATCGGAAGAGGCAACCGTGCGTGTTCTGCGGCGGTTACCAGATTTCTCTATTTCCGGGCAAAAAAAAGGTATCACGAGCTGCTCCTGCATATTCATTTGATTAGTTAATGCAAAGTTACATTATTTGCACCATAGTACAAAAAAGTCCGCTGAAAATTAGGAATTCAGCGGACTTTTATTATTGATTAAAGGGCTTCTACATGGCAAGCTCGCCCTCTTTGTCATCCTTACCCGGAATGAACGGCTTTATGGTGGTTACCACCGAGCTGGTCACTTTCACTCTGCCGGATCCGAGGCAGGTCGGACACCTGCAGGATTCGGACACCTTTGTCCTGTTCTCATCGCTGTACTCGAATACAACGCCTTTTCCCTCGCAACGCTTGCATACAGCCACACGGGTGGGAATATACCGGGCTTTCGCATTATTCGTCTGTTCCATCTGATTCCTCTTTTATTATTGTTAATTCTTCACTTGATTTCGGGTGATACATGAAATCGGTTTTGAGCTTTTTGAAAACCGTAAGTTCCACCTGAAAATTCTCAAATTCCTTGTTCCGGCTGGAAAGCTGGCGTTTGATGAACTCGGTAACGTCACGTTTCATTTCAGGAACCGACATCTCGACACCGGTTTCCGGCACGTATAAGCCCTCAAGCCGGAGCTTGCGGTAACCTCTGCGGTGGATTTGGAATTGAACTTTGTATATCATGACCGTCCCTCCTTATGCTTCTGTCATACCCAGAGGAATGGTCACCCACATACCGTCCTCGTTCTTCATTTCCGCTCTCACGAACTGTTTGCTGATCGCTGGCTGGTATGCCTCCTCAATGATGCGGACACCCTCCATGAAACGGTCATTGTCGCTTTCCTCGGCAATCTTGCGGAGCTGGACGATACGGCTGGCTTTTAACGTGCCTTTGGCATCACGTGCCAGCAGTTTCAATACCATGTTCACGAGTGATTTCGTTTTAGCATTGTCGGCGAGGCTCTCGATGTATTCTTTCACGATCACGATTCCGTCCTCCACCGTGTCACGGTAGCCGTCCGTCACGTACACTCCGAGAGTGATGCGCTTGGTTCCCTCCGAATTGGTAAAGGTATGGCTGCGCTGGTCATCCTTTACGACTTTCAGAACCTCGCATTTCATGTCAAGGATACTCTTAAAGTTCTCCAGCACCGTCTTTTTGGTTTCCTTGATATCCTCACTCAAGGAGAGGAGTACCGGGATTGCGCTGTTCACTTCATCATCCACCATTTGGCGGTACGTTTCACGTTCGGCTTTCGCCTTTTCCTGAGCCTCTTTTTTGGCCTTTTCTTTACGGAAAGCCTCGAATTGAGCCTTTTCCTCTGCCGTCATTTCAACGGTCTGCTTTTCTTCAATCTGTGCCATAATATCACATTTTAAATGGTTTATAAATAAGTTAATTGAGTTCTTTCTTTGCTTTCTGCATATCCTTTTGCCGGATGGAGCGGATCCGGAGCAATACCGCATCCAAATCATCAGCGGACAACTCCCTGAATTTCTTTCCTGCGATACGAACGCCCAAACAAAAGTTATCCACCGCCGCCCAATTTGCCGTATCAATACCCATCAACTGCATTTGGTGGAGAACGGCAGAGCGTTTCTTTTTCAGAACCTCGTAACTGACCGGACGGCTGGATCCGGTCTGCTTCTCCATCTCCCGTATCATCGAGTTATATTCACTCAAAGTCATTTCTCTCAGTGAGTCCGTCCGCCCATTCGTAAAGCTGGATACAAGCTGCAGCTTTAAACCGTCCCTGTCAGAACAGGGCATTTTCGCCAGCAGCGTCCAAAAACGTGAATAACTGTTTGTCTTTGCCATAATCAATCAAGTTCAGGGGTTTCACTCTCTTTTAGGGATTGCAGGACGTACAATTCGGTAATGGCCGGGTTCGTCCCCAAATTACTTTCACCGGAGTCATAGGCCAACTCAAATTCACACTGACAAATGGCTCGCTGCTCCTGCAGCTTGGATGCCGCATACTCTTTCATGGCATCGACAATACGTTTTAATTCTTCGGGAGAGAACTTTCTGCCGAGTTCCTCGTTCTTTTTCAGGTTGAATACCTGTCTTAATGCTGATAACGCTTTCATATTTGCACGACTTTTACAGGTTGTTGTACTACTTTTACCATTGCCTCCGGCACATCCTTGATGATAGCTGCGGCCAGCTCCGGGTTCCGGAGTTCAACCACCGCCCAATCATCTTTCTTGGCCGGGCTGATCAGCAATTTCTCCGGTCGGTTAAAGCAAGTCCAATTCATAAGGACTGTACTTAAAGAGGCCACCGGTAAGCCTATTTGATAAAGATCATTTCCCATTGATTTGCTTGTTTAAATTGATCTTTGAACCGTCATCGTACCCGGAACAATAGGCGGAAGTGTTCACTTTATTCCGGTTCTTGGATTTATGGGTGGTTGTGCCTATCGATTGAAAATAATCATCAATCAAATGGTTGTGACACAGCATCAGTCCGGTTTCCTCCGCTGTTTTCCGAATGCTCTCAAATTGTTTCCGCAAACCGGTGCAACATCCCAACAAATAAGATTTTATATAATTCCGTTTAAACTTCTTTGTCCGGTAATACCCTCTGCGGGTAGCCACATACTCGGTGCAACGTTCTACCGACAACCGGCGGAATACAGACCTCAAGTAATTATAAAGCGAGAGCACAACTTCCGCATTTTCCCGTGTACCGACTACCACCATGTAAGTCGTACCTCCATGCAACAAAATCCGGCAAAAATTATACTCGCATATAATCCGCAACAAATCCCTTTTCCAAATATTCCCATACGTGTCCTGATAGGTTATTTTCTCCGATTCACTCACGGATATCATATTCTTTTGTTCTTCCGGGGTAACATCCATCAATGACAAGTTATAGGATGTCAGCAGCCGGTTTACAGCCTCCGCAGCTGCATGGGCTTCTCCCTCGGATCCGATTTTTATGGCGGATTCTTTTAACCGGAGCAGCTTTCTAATTTTCGCCAATATATTTTCAGGTACTTCTTTTTCCATCGTTCATTCTATTTTGCAGGTTTCCACTCGATAGTTATCACGGCATCGAGTTTACCGCTACCTTTGCAGACCGGGCAATCAACTTTCACCCGTTCCCGTTGTTCCTCTCCCCAAAAGAAACCGTTACCGTGGCAATAGCTACACCGGTGGCCTTTGCTGGAGATACTTTCTTTCCTGTTTCCCTCCCCGATAAACATGGGAGGCGAAATCGTTATAACTTGGTTATTCTTGCTCATTTCCGTTCGTTTTAAGCGTTATCTCCCCAATATCTTATCGCACCCTCATTCCAAACAGTAAAGTGCCCTACAGAGCCGAAAAAACGGCCTTTCGAGAAAGCCCGGAAACCCTCCACGTAAATTTTCAAGGCGGCATCATACATCACTTTCTTTGCGCTCCGGCCATCAGGGTTCCGTCCATCCGCATGGGAGATAAATATCAGCAGCTTATTCCGGTGCGCCTCCTTAAATTTGATGTACTCCTTATAGCTCATTTGGGTATATTGAAAACTGTCGATGACGTAAAAATCGGGGCTTTTATGTTTATCCATCCTTTCACTAAGCTCGGATATCGGTTCGCAGTCAAGTAGCTGGAAACGGCGGTTTACCTCGGCCATGTTGAAACGGCGGAGCGTGTTCTGCATGGTAAGGCTCGCACCCTCTTCGAGGCTGTCATAAGCCACCCGCCCGAACTTTGCCAGCTCTTTACAAAGCTGCATGACAAAGCTGCTTTTCCCGTTACCACTATTGCCCCAAATAAACCAAACGCCAATCCGTTCAGGCTCTCCGAAAGCGTCCGCCCATGCACCTGTCAGCTTGAGCGTTTCTTTCTTCATGCTTACTGCTTCTGTTACCGATAATGCCCGTGCCATAAATCAATATCTGAAATCTGTAAAATGAATAATCACTCCCTCGAAAGTGTCGGAGGTCTTAAAAAACCAGCTCACGAAATCATCGAGAGTCATCCCGTCATTAGCAGCCAGCTGCTCCACGTTCAGGATACGTTTCCCGTCTATGAAAACGGTCGGCTGCTCGATATCGGACTCCCATGTCATCTGCACCTGCTGGATACCGATTTTCTTCAATCTTTTCACCTCCAGCTGCGGAGTGTGATAAGGACGGCCAATCCACCGGCGGATAGATAGCTCCGCATCATGGGAGTTGATAAGCTCCACGTTGTACGCCCATTTGCCCGGATCCTCACGAAACGTGTGGATCTTGGTTCCTTTAATCACTTTCTCAGGAAAGCCGGTAATCTGGCCTTTTTTCAAATGGCCTACAGGGAACCGGCTTGCGAGTGGTAAAACAATTTGTTTCATATACTTTTTGAATTACGTTCAAACGCCGTTCAACCGGCATTTGAACAGGTTTTTATACTATTTCGCTGCCGCCACCTTTTTCTCCCGGTGAATGGCATCTTTCACGCATCGCAAATCAAACTCCGATTTCTCCGTCAAATCGATCACATTTGCGATCTGTTTCTTGTCCGTCAGGCCGTTGGCTTGACAAATGGCAAACACATCATTGCAGGAGGTTGGCTCCAGCTCAAAGAACTTACGCCCGATACGGGAATAAATCTCGTTATACCCTTTCCGGTTATGGTTCAAACCGCAATCGATACGGTGCTGGATGTAATCAGTGGATAAGAAAGTAATCCCGCATTTGCCCTCCAACCGGTTATACAGGTTGATAAAGTAGTGGAACACGTTATCGTTCAACTTGTCACCCTCATCGAATACCAAAAGCGGATTTTCCATCTGTATGATGCTCTCGATGGCCAAGTCCAATATTTCACGGATACGCATCCCGCAAGTCTTGAAACCGAGTTTACGGGCGATCTCCCGGACAAAATCACCTTTCCGCATATCCTCATCACAAAGGATGACGAACACCTCATGATTTTTTTGTGCGTACATGGTGGCTGTCGTTGTTTTGCCGCATCCCGCACCACCCACGATCCAGCGGACTTTTTTAAATTCCTGCGCATCGCTCAGGGCATACCATATCTCCTGAAAGGAGTTCGTTTCCACGAGCTGCCAACCGGTGGCCGCAGCTGCAGGGGTTATCTGAGAGATGATATTGCGGAACATATCATCACTGATACTCTCATACTTGCCGTTAACCACGGCACTCAATGTCCCGGCAGATACGCCGTTCAAACTTGCCGCAGCCTTTTTTTGGCTGGAATACTTTGCTGCATATACCCGGAGAGCTTCACGGATACTGTCTTTCTCTTGCTGTGTCATTGTACTGTTCATTTTATTTAGAATTATAATTTTCCTGCTACTTTCTTTTCATTCAGGCGGATGTCACCATTCAGCTGGTCAAACGTGATGTTGCTTATTAGCTTTGTCACCTTACCGGCGGAGAGCTGTTCCGGATCCTGACTGTACCGGCGGACTCGGCGTTCAATTTCACGCTCCGTTTCGCTCTTTGCACCTTTCAATTTCGGACGTTTGAGTCCCTGTTGTTCCATGCTCACGCCATGTGCCTGCTCGATGATCCGGGCACCCACCTGACGCTCGATGCGATCCTCCGTGTTCGCCTCGATATTCCGGCGGATAAAGGCCATTTCGCCCTCGGTCTGCTCCTGAATGTTACGGTGGATAACGATATAAGGCTCCGCCGTCCGTACAAATCTCAGCTCTCCTGCCTTATCTTTCTTGTAGAGCCGTACCGAGGTATGGTCATAAGGATCATACATCGTGTAGAATTTTTGCCCCCTGTTGTTCCTGAGAAATTCGTGATCGGGAAAACCCGGGGCCTCGTACACCTCGTATGTGAACTCACGTTTCTTGATAGTTATTTTCAGGCCGTTGTCAGTATAAGTGGACGGTTTGTCCGTCATCACCCAAAACATCTCGATCATGTCGAGAACACCCACCGCCGGGGTATCAGGGTTCACGCTGTTTTTGTACATTTCCATACGGCTCAATCCGGTAGCAAAATGCCTGCTTTCGTTCCATTCTTTCCGGGCGGCAGCGTATGCCGCTTTCAGTTCGGCCAGAGTGTAAAGTTTATCCTTGTTCGCTCGATACGCTCTAAATTCGGGCGGCTCGTGTCCTTTTTGGTGGTGATATTTTGGCCGGTGAACCTCCAATCCTTGTGCAGAACCTCGGCCTGAAAACGTCCGAAAACACTCTCTATCGTTTTGGACTGCCCGCTGTATGGAGCCGTGGTTCTGTGAACATGGCCGACAATCTTGTCAAAGAATTTGCTGTTTTGCAGCTTTTTGTGGCCTCCCTGATTATCATGCACCAGCTCGTAAGGCTTATGACCTGATACCTGAACGGCCATGCGGTAGGCATTATATTGCGCTTCGTAGTCCTCGCTGTCTGAAATATGGTATCCCAAAAATACCTCCGAATAAGCATCGATGACCTCGTAAACCTGAGTGGTACGAACCACCAGCTTACCGTCTTTGTCGTAATCCTTGTAATACAAATTGATTTTCGTACCGTCACCGTACCATAGGGAGTCACGCATCGAAGGAAGCTCGGTTTTATTCTTGCGGCTGTAACGCTGGTGGGCTTTCAGCTCCCCGTGAACGGCATCGTACCACAACGGTTCGATGTCAGGACGGTTCAGGAACCCACGGAGGCTCTGAATGCTCCGGAGCTGCTTCCAGCCTTTCTCTTCTGCAATCCGGTTGAATTCCACGAATATTTGAGCATCAGTATAAACGGGAACGCTACTCCGCTTTAACGCTATAATCATGTTACCGGCTTCCTCGGTTATTTTCAGGGTATTGTCATTCCCCATTTTCTTGCTGATCAGGCAGGAGTAACCCTCTTTCTTGTATTGGTTTATCTTGTCTTTCAGCCGGGCGGCGTTTTCAGGCAGTGTGTGGCCATAAGAATCACGGAGGCGGTCTGCCGTTCCGATAATCGTTTCCCATACTTTCTTTGTACTTCCACCCAAAGCCTTGCGATAGCCCTCCCGGTCATTCAGGATCGATATCAACTCGTTCAGTACCGAGCGTTTATGGTGTATTCCTCTTTTTTCCTTTCGGTAAGGCTCACCATCTCGCCGGCCTTGTCATACCGGTAATCCTCAAAGAATGTTCGGGCGGCATCATCTATTTTAAGCCTGTCTTTCATGCACTGCTCTTTGATTAGCTCCACCGGATCACCATACTTTTGCTCAAAGCGGATCCGGTAACGTTCAGGTAGGGAGGAATAGACATATAAGGCGATGTTTCCTCCACCGCCTCCACGAGAAATAACATCAACACGTTTCCTGTATTGCAAGGACTTCAATGTTCCGGGTTTTATTACCGGATCATTTCCTGATGTTAATTCATCGTAAGTTGCACATACTGTTTTTCCAAAATACTCCATACCTTTTTAAACTTTGTCCCCGGAGGCGGAGTCGAACCACCTCAAAAGACCGTCCGGGATTTTTCTTACCTTTGCAAAATCAAATCGTTATCATCATGGAAACATCATTTTGTATCACTTTTTACATTGATCAGGAGATTGCCCAGCCTGACAACGTTCGCACAGCGTTTGCAAATCAGCTAAGGAGATTGAACCTGAGATACAGAAGTAAGCCTTATTATCCCGAATCCGGATGGTTACCCCCCGCGTTTGGAGTTCCGGTGGAGTTGAGTTTCTATACGTCAATTCCAAAAGGCCGGCCAAGCGGAAGTAAGGCTCTTCATCAAGCTCTAAAAAACGCCGTGAACGAGATTGAGAGGGAACATAAGGAGGTTGTAAAGACAGCCATAGAGAGGGCGTGTCATCCATCTCGTTGACGATTTCGGGGCATCTTGCGGAGTACAAGGTTCTTTCCGCATCAAGCAGATCTTCAAACGATTTTCTGATAGTGTCATCTTCTTTAACGTGAAATACTCTTTTCATGATTAATCCTCCTTTATATTTAATGGTACTTTTTTAATCAGGCGGGCGGCATTGGCAAAATTCAAGACTACCACTATAATAGCCCATATCGGACTATCATCAGTTATACATAAAAAGCATAAACTTAGGCAGAAATACCACACGTAAAACTTTTGCCTCGCAGTCAAAGAGAAATACTCCCTGAACTCATCTCCAAAGAGAAGTAACAACACCTTTTTCATACCGCCTCCTTTTGATCTCCGATTTCAACACCTCCACGTTCAAGGGCTACCTTACGGATAAGCCTCGCCTTGCTGCTGTTACTGCGATAAACCAGTGCCTCCCAAACGGCTTTGCTCGTGACTTTAAAATCCTTTGAGATTTTCTTGATCTCACCACGATCTACTACTATTCGCTTTCTCATATCACATTGTTTTTAAAAGTTATTCATTGTCATATCAGCCGTTTTCACTACCTTTACAGCCGGTAATATTAATACGGTGATGCAAATATATAGGATAATTATCACAATATAAAGCAAAATCGTGATTATTTTCACAGAAAGAATAAAATTATGATTGAACGAATTAGCCAATTTATACAAAATCAAGGGATTAGCGTTAGATCTTTTGAACAGTCAATATCTGCGAGCGATGGCATGATTAGGCGAGCCATAAATAATAAAACAGATATTCAAAGCAAATGGCTTTCCGTTATTGCGGATAATTATCCTCACCTCAATTTAGAATGGCTAATAACAGGGCGAGGCTCTATGCTAAAGGAAACCCCACAGCCGCTATCACTCCCGACTATTAATTATGAATATAAGGGAGCACCTTACTACAATGTAGATTTTATCGGTGGATTTGATCTCGTTTTAAATGATCAAACAATTAATCCGGATTACTATATAAATTTTGAGCCTTACAATAAACCCGGTGTTGTGTGGTGTAATATTACAGGTCATTCTATGGAACCCGAATTAAGCAACGGAGACTATATCGCCCTCAAAGAAATGACCGATCCCGTCCAATATCTCCCCTATGGAGAAATATATGCCATCGTGACAGAAAGCTATCGGACTGTTAAACGAATAGGAAAAGCAGACCAAAAAGATTTTATTCGCTTAATCCCCACCAATAAAAGCCCGGAATACAGTCCGCAAGACATTCCTATTTCCATGATACAGAAAGTATACGCAGTATTAGGAAGTATGCACAGATTGTTCTAAATAAAAGAGACACACGCACGTTTTCAACACAAATAAAACAGAAATTGCCAGATACCTTTTTATAAATCAGCATATTACTCTATCATATATGCTGATTTGCATTATTCTTTATATGGTATTTTCCCCCCTTGAATAATACATAAAGCCATAAAAACGGGTAGTAAAATGGTAACTTGTATAATTCAACCCATCTTAATTTTGCTTAAATTGCATATCCAAACGCATACCCAATCAACACATTTCGTTTTTTTCTTGACAAATTTGCATACCCAAACGCATATCCTACTGCATATCCAATCCTCAAAAAACGAAATATTCCCGTTAAAATCGCCACTCTCCTCCCCCATCCCTATTTTCGCTATTTTGAGCACTAAATTTCAACTATTCAAAAGTAGGAAGCCAATCTATCTATAAAGCACAAAAAGGGCTGCAAAACGCCTAAATAAAGCATTTCGCAGCCCATGTACCGCATTTCTCCTACCCTACTCTACTCCGTTTATCACATCTCCATTGCCATGTAAAGTTGACGGGCGTTCAAACCGTTCAAAGTAAAGTCCAAAGTAAAGCCAAAGTAAAGCAGAGTAAACTTTTCGTTTTTTCTCTCTCCCCTCTCCTATTCGTACATAACTATTTGTATATCAAAACTATTACCGTTTATGCGGAATAACTCAATTTATCGCATTTCGTTTTATCCCCCTTATATTAAACAAATATGCGCCACTCCCTAACATATTCCATCCAGCAAAAGAGCACATTTCTTTTAATAAAGATTTATCAAGCACACGCCTGTATTTACATTCTTCAAAGTGTTTATTACAATAGATTCCATATACCATTCGAATAATTAAAGACACTATTATCAATAATAAAGCATAAGTAATTAACTTATCAAATAGGCTTATATAAAGCAAATAAGCAACCCCAAGTTTCATTATTGCCTCTAATACACTAATATAAGCAAAAGCACTCATTTTCTCATGAGATATAATAGCCGCATTATAGGGTACGCTAATCAGATTTATAATAAAAACAATAATAGAACATTGCATAACCCAATTCGCTGCATTCATACGTTCCACAGGAATATTCAATTTACTATTAAGAAACCACACTCCTACTATTTCAATCAGTATCAAAAGTGCTAACGAAAACAATAAAAGCACATTAATACTAGAAGAAAAAATCAAATTAAGTCTTATCTTATTGTTTATTCCCAGCTCAAATGTAAGGAAGCGGCTAATTGCAGCTGAAAGCGATGAAGTAAAAAGACTAAACATAACAACAACACCGCCTACTACATTATATATCCCATAATCCTCAACGCCTAATGTTTCAAGAACAATTCTGCTTGTAAACAATGCCACAAACATTGTGAAAATCATACGCACATAAAGCAATAGCGTATTCTTGGCTATTCTTTTACTATTTTCTCTATTGCTGCTCTGCATGTTACCTTTATGAAGACCTCCTATATGTGCTATCCTTCAGCTGTAAAGTGATTAAAAACGATAAGCAACGTCATCAAACGTAACCACCCCAGAGCCTCCCGTCATATAAACAATATCGCCCACAATCGACCGCCCCATATCACTTACTAAAAATACCGCCATATTAGCAATTTCTTCAGGAAGCACATACCTGCCTAAAGGGTTAGTAAGAAAAGCAATATCACCCTCTTCATCTTTTCCCAACATAGGAGTAGCAGTAGGACCAGGTGCTATGCCATTTACTGTTATACCATAAGGTGCAAGAACTTTTGCCAATCCTAAGGTTAAGCCTCTTGTTCCCCATTTTGTCAATGTATAAGCAGACGTTGCCGGTCGTAAACTTGAAGACGATGCAATATTCAATATATTTCCTTTTATATGATTATCTCTCATATATCTTCCCATTGTTTGAGATAAGAAAAACACACCTTTCAAATTTGTATCTAAAATTTCATCATAAATATCCTCTGTCGTAGTAGATATATCTCCCCCTAAAACACCGGCATTATTCACTAATATATCAATAGATTTTCTTCCTGACATCAGCAAAATATCATCAATCTTTTTCGGAAAATCAGCAATTCTTTTATTGTCCATAACTATACCATAAACACGGTCTTCAAAAAATGGTTGAATAGCTTTAAGTTGCATACAAGCAGCTTTTAATCTTTCTTCATTACGACTTGTTATACAAACAATTGCACCGCTATAAAGAAAAGTTTTTGCTATAGAATAGCCTATTCCACTCGTTCCACCAGTAATCAAAGCCATACGTTCTTGCAATAATTCATTAGGAGCAAGAGATACAATATGCGCTGTAGTATGTATTTCAGGAATACCAAATAATAAAAAATGTGCCGCCCGTTTTAGATAATTCTTTATATTCATAAATCTGTTATTACTCAAAAGCAATCCACCCCTTTGAAAGAAAGTGTTGTTAATAAACTAGTTTTGAATTTAAGACTGGCGCCAAAGTGATTTTGTCAGAGACCATATTAAGCGTATTTTCTTAGAGACAACACGCCAATATACTGATAGTTACATTCTTCAGCAAAAGAAAAAACTCAAAAACACAATATGTTTTCCCTTCTACCCTTCTCCTATCTCCTCCACCAGCGACGCATGCACAAACGTCGTCGCCACCGCCATCACCCCCTCGATGTTCACCACCACCCTCCTGTCATGGCGCACACGCACAAACACCCCTTCCACTCCTTCGAAGATGCCGCCGGTGATGCGTACCCGTGTTCCTTGGGAGAGGTTCAGTTCGGTGGGTTCAAGATAGAGCACGGCCTGGTCGTAGGTGCCCGACACGGCGATGAAGCTGCGCATTTGTGAGTCCGGGATGACGATGGGCTGGCGGGTCTCGCGGTCCATGATATAGCGGATAGGGATGTTCATGCCCGGTTTGTTCTTTATTTCATCCATACGCTCGCGGGTGGAGCGGACGAAGACCAGGTTATGGACCGCAGGAACAAGCTTGCGCAGGCGGCGCTCTTTCCTCACGACATACTCATAGCGCATGGGAATATAGTTTTCAATGCCCTCTGCATCCAGGTATTCCTTGAAAAAAAGCTCTCGGCTATAGGTGACACGCACTGCATACCAGTGCATTTCTGCATTCTCGTTCACGAAAAAATATGATTGGGGGACACCGGAGTAGCGAAGTACCTCCCGGTCAAGTAATGTAATGCGGTTACTTTAAATAGACTATGTGCATTCATTTTATTTCAAAACCCTCCACCATCTCGGAAGGAAGGCGACGAAATAGTTATATTCAAGCTATCTTGCGATAAGCCGTTATCAACGAAACGTTTATGATGAAAGAAATGTTTTATAACACGTTCCGTTTAATGAACGCAAAGGTAACGTCAAGAAATGAAAGTACAAAATATTCTGATTGATAAAATGATAATCTTTTTTAATGCAGACATCATCACACTATATATCAAAGAATTACGCTCATTAGGTAAGATACACGCGCACGCGCGTCATTTCTTATCTTTTTAAAGAAAGGGTGTGTTACATATATAACCATAGGTTCCGGTACCTCACCCTATACATACAGACTACACACACGCTTCACTAGTTCACGGAGAGGGGCACCACAGATTACACAGATTGGCACAGAGGAGCACAGAGAAAAATTCTTCGCTACGTTCTGAGTGACGGATACTCACGGAAACAAAAGGATGATACGCACGGACATACACAAAAGTGATACGCACAGAAACTACAAAAATCCGTGCCAATCCGTGTAATACATAGTGCACAGACTTCTCTTTTTTATTAATTTTGCACCCGATTCGTTAACTTAATATAAAATTGTATTTTCAAATTGTAGTTATGAGAACAAAAAAAACGCCAATTAGCGTGATGCAAATCAAAGGGAGAGATTACCAAGTGCTGTACACCAAAGAGAGCAAAGAGGTGCAAGTGGCCATCGACCTGCTTTCTATGGTAGAACACAAGTCGTTAACCGTGGAATACAAGGAGCGGAAGGCTTTCCTGACACCCTTCATCCCGCTGCTGATAAATCCCCAAAAGGAACACGGACTGAAGGGGGTAAGCCCCTTCGCCAAGCTGCTGCATCTGCTTGTAAACTTTATGGACGCGGACGGAAGCGGCAATACGCTGAACCCCGATTGTATTGAGGATGAGATATATAAGCTCTTCAATGAGCTATATCCCAAGGAGTAAAACGGACCAAGGAATTCAAATTGTAAAAAAACGGCTGTCCCACTGCGGATGGCCGTTTTTGCTTCCTAAGGAAATAAACGGCATCTTTGCGCCGCCAATAAGGCAAACTTAATACAAGTAGAATGGAAAACATTCCAGTGACCACCTACCGTGGTTTCAGCACCGTCAGCGGGGAGACAACCTTCACGCAGGACATGGCTGACATAAGAAACGGCAAGCATGCCAAGTTAATCATCAAAATCGCCAGCCTCGTGGCACAGGGAAAGGTGGAGGAAGCCAACCACGTCAAGAAGCAGCTTCCCTTCAGGACCCTCACGGCCAACTACCGGGAAAGAAGGCTCGCACCGAGCATCACCCGCTACAACCCCGTCATCACGCTCGACATCGACGACCTGGAAGAAGGACAGTTGGAGCAGACCCGGACCCTCATCAACGAAGACCCGCACACCCTGGGCAGCTTCCTCTCCCCCAAAAGGCACGGCTACAAGCTGTTCGTCTTCATGCAGACGGAATACACCCGGCGTCTGTATGACCGTCTCCGGCAGGGCGAGGTGACCTACGCCACGCTCGAGGAGATACACCTGAAGCTGTACAGCGCCGCCAAAGAGCACTACGAGGCCCTTCTCGGAGTAGAGGTGGACGGAAGCGGGAAGGACATCTCGCGGGGATACTTCATGTCCTTCGACCCGCATGCCTATATCAATGCCGCACTGCTGGAACAGATTTCCCCGTTGCCGGCACGCATCATCCCGCCTGCGAAGAAGGAAAGCGGCAAGAAGAGGACGGCTGCCGAAACGGTACACCCCCTCCCCGCCTCCGTTGCCGCCACGCCGCAGGACGCAAAGCCTTGGGAGAAGCTGATATTTTCCCAAGCCGTGACTGCCGTGAAGCGCACCACCAGGTTCCGGGCAGGCAACCGCGACAACTTCCTCTTCGCCCTGGGCAACAAATGCTACAGCAAGGGCCTGGACGAGCAGACAGCCATCAGACTGGCGAAAAACGAGTTCGGGCAAGAGTATCCCGACGTGGAATCTCCCCTGCACAATGCCTACATCTATACCGACAAAACCAGCGAAGCCGCCACAAAGAAGGAAGAGAAAAAGCCCGTCATCAACCAAGTGATGAGCTTTCTGGAAGAGCACTACGGCATCCGCAGGAACCTCATCCTGGACCGCCTCGAATTCATGCCCTATGCCCTGTCGGCAGATGCCGGAAAAGGTTACCGCCCCATGCGCGGAAAGGACTACAACACCATATTCGTAGACCTGCAGATGGCCGGCATCTCCTGCTACCAGAATTTCCTCAGAGCCGTGATAGACTCCAACTACGCCAAGGAGTTCAACCCCTACACCGACTATCTGTACGCACTTCCCCCCTGGGACGGGACGGACTACATCGCCCAACTTGCCGACACCCTGACGACCGAGAACCGGGAGCTATGGCAGAAGGGCTTCAAACGGTGGATAGTGGGCCTGGTGGCCTGCGCACTGAGCGACGAGGACATGAACCAGCTCGTCATCATCCTCTACAGCGAGCAGGGAAAGGGAAAGAGCAGCTGGATTCGGCGCCTGCTGCCGCCCGAGTGGAAAGAGTACTTCTACAACGGCATAATAGACCCGAGCAACAAGGACGATGCCCGCCTGCTCGCCACGCGAATCATCATCAACATGGAGGAGTTCGAAGGCGTGAAGCCCGGCGAGCTGGCAGCATTGAAGCGAATCATCGCGCAGGACAACGTGACGCAGCGCAAGGCCTACGACATCGAAGCCTTCACCCTGCCCCGCCACTGCTCCTTCATCGCGAGCACCAACAACCGGCAGTGCCTGCAGGACATCGGCGGAAACCGGCGTTTCCTCCCCATCACCGTCACCGGCATAGACTACCACACCCCGGTGAACCATCCCGGCATCTACGCCCAGGCGCTCGCCTTGCTGAAAGACGGTTTCAGATACTGGTACGAGGGCGAGGAGATAGAACAGCTGAACAAGCACAACGAACGGCACCGCATGAAAGACCCCGTGGAGGAGAACCTCTTCGTCTTCTTCCGCAAACCGCTGCCCGAGGACCTGCAGGTAAAGTGGCTCCCTGCCAGCGTCATACTGACCAAGCTCAGCATATTCGGGAAGGTGCAGGTGAACCCGCACACCCAGCTGGTACTGGTGCAGGCACTGGAAAAGTACGGATTCGGTACACGGACCAACGAGCAGGAGACGACCGAATATGAGGTAGTGGACATCCAGACATATCAGTAACCGGCATTCGAGGAGAAGAGAGAAGCCCCGTAACATATATTGTTGTGCATGACAACATATATTGTTACGGGGCTTTACATATATTGGCGTTTTCTTTACAAGGTTTCCCTATTTCCGGCCGGCGCTTTGTCAAGGTTCTCCCAGATACTTCACCAGCACTTTCACTTCCAGCGGAGTGAAGGTGCGCCGGTATTTGTTGTAGCCCACCTTCTCCAGCTCACCCTTCAGCGCCTTGTTGTGGCGTATCCATGCCGCCAGGGTATAGATGGCATTGCTGATGCAGTAAGTCGGGTTGTAGAGCATGGCAAGCTCCTCCTTCGAATAGGCGTGGATGCGGAACGGACGAAGGTCTTCCTCCTCCTCTTCC
>ENA-OPYY01000004-OPYY01000004.1-human-gut-metagenome-genome-assembly--contig:-NODE-4-length-118123-cov-3.454922_pt1 | contig 118123 bp, 92 predicted proteins | sample MGYA00242472_ERZ504481 | MGnify/ENA primary metagenome ERZ504481 (study PRJEB26092, sample SAMD00036265) | human gut metagenome | host: Homo sapiens | study: EMG produced TPA metagenomics assembly of...
CTTCGGACAGGATTATAACTCTACATCAAGCGGTCATTCGATGATAGACATTAGTTGGAGGCTTCAGATTGTCCCCATATCTGTTTTGATAACCTGAAATGAATCCACTATGAATAATGTAGGTTAAGATTGCACAGAATGGAATATACCATTTTCATATTATTGGTCGCCTTCTCAATATTCTTCATATTATTATCTTATTATTAGTTCCTTTCTTAAAATGATATCCTATATTATCTACTCAAATATAAGATAAAGACAGAGCAATGACAAACATTGCCCATTCTTTTCATTTCAGATAACATTCTTTGAACTACATATACCTAAAATCTGCAAAAAATATAGAACTTTATAAATATCAGCACTTTATAGAAAGGTATATTCACATTATACTATATCCGGAAACGATTATGCTGGTATAATCAAGGTACTATTATATGCTTGCCTTCGGGAGTGACTACTACCGAGCCCATTTTGATGTAATGTTTCCCTTCCGGCGAAACTATTACCTTTGTTTCGCTACTCTTGTCGGAAGATTCTTTTTTCTCATTCATGAAACTTTTGTCCCGCGAAGTGGTAACCGGATAAGTATCCTCCAGATAGCTCTTCATTTCGTCCACTTTTCCGTCTTTGAACCATACCTTGACAGCCGACCACCCCGCAGGAGTATAAGCACGGAATGTCCAAGCCTCTCCCTCCTTATTCAAATCTCTAAATGCAGGCTCTCCTAAAATGGTACACACCTCTTTAAAGCTCATACCACGTTCAATGCTGCTCAACTGCTTATAATCAAACCCGTAGCTCTCATAAATGCCACAGCCCATCACCAAGACAGCGAGTAACAAGCCTAAAACAACTGACATCTTTTTCATAATAGAAAGTTTTAGTATTTATCCATACAGCAAATGTAGTATGATAAAAACCTCCTTTTCCGTGATTCTCTCTATTTATACATAGGGATTTCCCTATCTTCGAAGTTTATTCCTATCTTTACAACCTATGTACAAAGAATATCATCCCAGCCCCCTGCTCTCCCCCTATATTGACAAATATTGGGAGTTTAAAGGACAACCCGGATACGGCATGCATATCAACATCCTGCCGGACGGATGCACAGACTTTATATTCACGTTGGGTGAAGCCCCTAAGGCCGTACACGACAGCCTCGTTATGCAGCCCTACCATACCTACTTCATTGGAGCCATGACCAAATATTCCGAATTAGTGACCCATACGGTAACAGTCCATATGCTGGGAATCCGTTTTCTGCCTTGCGGAATACTTCGTTTCATGGACCTCCCTTTGCAGGAGCTCACCAACTTGCGGTTAAACGCCGATGAGCTTACAAACCTCTTTACCCACTCTTTTGCAGAGAGACTGGGCGAACTGGGAACCATTCAAGAGCACCTGGTCTTTATTGAAAACTTCCTGTTTCAAGCCTTATGCCGATACAGTCCAAAAGCAGAACGGAGCATGCTGTTCGCCATACAGCAAATCAACCGATGCAAGGGTGACTTGTCACTCCTCCGGTTAGCGGAGGAGACTTGCCTATGCCAACGCCATTTCGAACGGAAATTCAAGCAGCACACCGGACTTACACCCAAAGAGTACAGTCGGATTATGAAGTTCAAACATGTTGTAGACTTGTTGCGGAGTACCTCTTTCGACAATCTGCTGTCCGTTGCCATCAAAGCAGGATATTATGATGTCTCCCATCTCTCAAAAGAAATCAAGAAGATGTCCGGCAACACGCCAAGCCAGTTTCTCATTTCCGCTCCATTGGAAGAAGGGACTTTGAGCTATGTGAAAACATAAAAGTCGATTTTTTACAATAGCTCCTCCTATTACCATCCCTATATTTGCAGCAATCAAATCAATAAAATATCCAATATGGCAACATTAATCGAGAAAGCAGCAGAAATTCTGGCTAGGTGCGAAACCGTAGTCATCACTTCCATCAACCAAGAGGGATATCCCCGGCCCGTTCCAATGAGCAATATCAAGTCGGAAGGGAGCACAACCGTATGGTTGGCGACCGGCAAAGACAGTCTTAAAACAAAGGAGTTTGCAGCCAATCCCAAAGCAGGTCTGTGCTTTCAGGAAAAAGGAAACAGCGTAGCGCTCACCGGTGAGGTGGAGATTATAGAAGACGAAGCCACCAAGCAGGAAATGTGGCAAGAGTGGTTCGTCGCACACTTCAGCAAAGGCCCGACAGACCCCAATTATGTATTACTGAGATTCAAAGGACACCATGCCACCATCTGGATTGACGGACATTTTGTACGCAGAAATCTTTAAGAAGAGCATTCAGTTCCTCATCTGATGTCTTGCATGGGGGAATTAGAACTATAGCCCCTTCGTTATCACCGGCAATCCGAAACCTCCTTTCTGCAAAGTCAGGACTTTCGGTTTGCCTTTTCGTGCTTTGTTGTATGTGGCTGCGGAAACATGCAAGGTCTCTATCGCTCCATCCTCGAAAGCCACCTTCAAGTAATATTCCTTACGTACTCCGTCCGGCACATAACGATGCTTGCCTACTTTACGTCTCTTTTCATGTTCTTTTATCAGCTTCTCAAGTACGGTAACCGTCACCTCCTTTGTCGAAGCAGGAGCCGCCATCCGATAATTCCCTACCAGAAAAAGCGAACAACTGATGACACCCACGCACACCACATGACACAATATATTCACTGCCTTTTGCTCCATCGTTGTCAGCCATATCCATTTTTTATATAGAGGAAGTGTAACGACTGCCACCACAAGTCCTACCCCTACGGGTATCCACACAGCAGCCAACGTATCTTCATAGATGTTATATCCGATGCAGCCCAAAGCTACGACCAGTACAAACATCAGAAAACGGAGTATTTTTATAAACAGTTCTTTCATTGCCGCGCTTATATTTTTGGCAAATATAAAAAGAAATATCGTTCGGTCGACTGTCAAGTCTGTTCAATCTACATGAACTAACTTGCTTGATAGAATGTTATAACTACAATAACTAAAACAGAAAATATCATGGAAAAGAGCTTAATTCATAGTAATGAACTGCATTTTATCAGTAAGAAACGCATTCATCAAGCAGTAGAGAAAATGGTTGAGTCATTGGATTTGGCTGCGGGTTCCACAACCGGCTTCAACATCTATGCAGTAGTGGAGAGCTATTTCACGGATTTGGAAAAACGAAAAGAAATCAATCAGCTGCTCAACCTGGAACAAGATGTCTGCGAAGAAATAGAGGCAGAATTAAGTTATAAATAAACTACGGAGTTACCGACTACTATTAAGTTACGGGCTACAAGTTGTCCTGCAGTATGATAATGCAGGACACTTGTAGCCCGTAACTTATAGTAGCTGATAGCTAGTAAATTGAAACTTGTAGCCCACTCAGTCTTTCGCCTGATGCACCGTCAACTGCGGGAATGGGAAGTCGATACCTTCCTCGTTGAATACGGAGTAAATCTTCTTGTTCATATCAAAATAAACGCCCCAGTAGTCTCCGCTCTTCACCCAAACACGAATCACCACATTCACACTGCTGGCATCCAGGGCATGAAGAGCCACAAACGGCTCGGGAGTATTCAAGATACGGCTGTCTTCGGAGATGATACGACGCACGGTGTCTTCCACCTTATCATAATTTTCACCGTATTCCACACCGATTACCCAATCTACACGACGCGTATCCTCACGGCTGTAATTAGTTACTGTACCACTGCTCAACGCACCGTTAGGGATATAGATTACCTTATTGTCGGCTGTGGTCAGAATCGTATGGAAGATTTGAATTTCACGTACCGTTCCGGACACTCCCTGGCTTTCAATCCAGTCACCTACCTTGAAAGGACGGAACAGCAAGACAATCAGTCCACCCGCAAAGTTCTGCAAGTTTCCGGAAAGTGCCATACCGATAGCCACACCGGCAGATGCCAGCAGAGCGGCAAATGAAGTGGTTTCCACTCCCAGTTTGCCGATAACGGCAATGATTAACAGAATTGTCAGCAAGATATTGACCAAACTTTTCACAAAGCTCTGGATACTGGCATCCACATGTCTTTTTGCCAATAACCTCGCCAGCATTTTCCGAAGAAGGGAAATCAGGAACCGTCCTACCACAAAGATGATGATGGCTCCGATAATACGTCCACCGGCATTTACGCCCCAATCTATCAATTGCTGAAGGAATATCTGCAGTTTGCTGAAACCGTCGTCAGCAACTTGGGCAGCAAAGGCTGCCATGAATAAAGATGATAACATAACTATACTCTTTTTTTTAAATTAATGCTGCAAAATTAACAAATAACTCTGACTTTCGTTCACTTAACTTGCCACTTTCGACGAAAACTCCTACCTTTGCTCCCGATTTCAACTAAGGGGTGCCCTAATACGACGGGCTGAGATCATACCCATTAACCTGATCCGGGTAATGCCGGCGGAGGGAAAAGAAGAAAAGTTCCCCTTTTCTGTATTCATCTAAACGAAACAATTGCAAATGAAGAGACATGCAATGGCGACCTGCCTCCTTATGGCAGCACTGGGTGTCTGTGCGCAGACACAAGAGCAAGACAGTCTGCGGGTGATAAACCTGCAGGAAGTGGAAGTCATCTCCACACGTGCCACAAACAGCACACCGGTGGCATTCACCAATATAGGCAAAGAACAACTGAAAAAACAGAATTTCGGACAAGACCTGCCGTATCTGTTGAGTATGACACCCTCCGCCATTACTACCAGCGACGCCGGTGCCGGGGTGGGTTACACCACGCTGAGAGTCCGTGGAACAGACGGCACACGCATCAACGTCACCGCCAACGGTATTCCCATCAACGACGCGGAGAGTCACACGGTATTCTGGGTCAACCTGCCGGACTTCGCCTCCTCCGTCAAGGACATGCAGGTGCAACGCGGAGCAGGTACCTCAACGAACGGCGCAGGAGCTTTCGGTGCCAGCATCAACATGCAGACGGGTGATTTTTCCATGAAACCCTATGCAGAATTCAACGGTTCCTACGGCTCCTTCCATACGCACAAGGAGACGGTGAAAGTGGGAACGGGACTCATCAACAATCATTGGTCGTTCGATGCGCGGCTCTCCAACATCAGTACGGACGGGTATATAGACCGGGCGTCTGTGGGACTGAACTCCTATTATCTGCAAGGAGGATACTACAATGACAATACCTCCGTCAAACTGATAACCTTTGCCGGCAAAGAGCGCACTTACCACGCATGGAACTATGCCAGCAAGGAGGAGATGGAACGTTACGGACGGCGTTATAATTCCTGCGGATTCATGTACGCCACCGACCGGGACGGCCATGTATACAACAAAGAATATTATAAAGATGACAACGGCGAGAAGCATTACCTCACGGACGAAGGAGGTGCACTGCATTTCTATGACGACCAGACCGACAACTATACGCAAAAGAATTACCAGCTGCTATTCAACCACAATTTCACCTCACAATGGAACCTGAATATCGGCCTGCACTACACCAAAGGCGACGGATACTATCAAGAATATAAAGGTGAACGCTCGTTAGCAGAGTACGGTATGTCGCCTTTTGAATACAATGGCGGCAAGGTAGAAGTAAGCGACCTTATCCGCAAGAAGGCAATGGACAACTGGTTTGGCGGTGGAATCTTCTCCGTAAGCTACAAAGCCGACCGTCTGCATGCCTCGCTGGGCGGTGCACTGAATCGCTATGACGGCGACCACTTCGGAAAAGTGCTTTGGATAAAGAACTATATCGGCGAACTGAACCCCGACCACGACTACTACCGCAACAACGCCACAAAGAATGACGGAAATATTTATCTGAAAGCCAATTATGAACTGGTAAGCGGCCTCAGCGCCTACCTCGACCTGCAATACCGCCACATCAACTACAAGATAAACGGACTGAACGACAAGTACAACTGGACTGCCACCACTCCGGGAATGCAGAAGCTGGACATCGACGAAGACTTCGACTTCTTCAACCCGAAAGCCGGACTGTCCTGGCAAATCGACCGCAACCACCGCCTATACGGTTCGTTCAGCGTAGCCCATAAAGAGCCTACGCGCAACAACTACACCGACGGCTACTTCACCGAACATCCCAAGGCTGAGCGCTTGTTCGACTACGAACTGGGATATACCTTCGCCAACTCATGGCTCCATGCGGGTGCCAACTTCTACTATATGGACTATAAAGACCAGCTGGTACTGACGGGAGAGCTGAACGAGATAGGCGAAGCCATGGCCAGCAACGTGCCCGACAGCTACCGTACGGGTATTGAACTGATGGCTGGCATCAAACTGGACTGCGGTTTCCAATGGGACATCAATGCCACACTCAGCAAGAACCGTGTGCAGAACTTTACCGAAACACTTTTTGAAAACGAGGAGGCCGGGTCGGAGGCATGGGTCATCAAACACGGGGATACCCCCATCGCATTCTCTCCCGACTTCATACTGAACAACCGCCTGGGCTATACGTTCAAGGGATTCGAGGCCTCGTTGCAGTCACAATATATCAGCAAGCAATACATGAGTAACGCCAAGCAAGAGGAGTGCACGCTGGATGCTTATTTCGTAAGCAACCTGAATCTGTCCTATACCTTCAAGTTGCCTAAAGTAAAGTCGGTAACCATAGGGTGCACCATCTATAATCTGTTCAATGAAGAATACGAAAACAACGGATACGCAGGCAGCGGATACTATCTCGACGATAACGGAGGAAAAGTCCGTTACAACTATGCCGGCTACGCTGCCCAAGCGGGAACGAATGTACTGGGACATATAGCTATTAATTTTTAAAACCCCTCGTTCCCTTGAAGGGGAGGGAGGATAGTCTTTCTGTTTTTATGGAACACGCTCTTGAAATTATCGGTACACTTGTCGGATTGCTCTACCTCTGGTTGGAGTACCGGGCAAGCATTTATCTTTGGATAGCGGGCATCATTATGCCTGCCGTTTACATCTTCGTCTACTACGATGCGGGGCTGTATGCCGACTTCGGGATAAATATCTACTATCTGGGGGCTGCTATCTACGGGTGGATGATGTGGAAATACGGTACGTTTCTGCGCCGGAAGATTCTACGGCAGAAAGCCCCGGTGCAGCAGGTGGAGGACAGAAGAACAGAAGGACAGAAGGAACTCCCCATTACGCGGATGCCGGTGCGCTATCTGCTGCCGCTGACTGTTATATTCGCTGCTGCCCTTTTGGGCATTGCGTGGATATTGGTGAACTTCACGGACAGCAATGTGCCCTGGCTGGACTCTTTCACCACTGCCATGAGCATCATCGGCATGTGGATGCTGGCACGGAAATATGTGGAACAATGGTGGGCATGGATTGCGGTGGATGTAGTGAGCACCGGGCTGTACATCTACAAAGGACTCGATTTTACGGCCGGACTATACGGCCTTTATACAATTATAGCTATCTTTGGCTACTTCAAATGGAGGAAAATGATGAACAAGGATGAAGGATTAGAGATTAGGGATTAAGAAAGATATGAAAAACGAACTATCAACGAGCAACGAGCAATTATTAACTATTGATGCCGTAGTTTTGGCGAATGGGGAATATCCTGCAAGTCCCCTACCTTTAAAGATATTGGCAGAAGCGCCTTACGTGGTCTGTTGCGACGGCGGAGCGGACGAATACATCCGCCGGGGCCATACTCCCGACGTAATCATCGGCGACGGTGACTCCCTCAGTGATGAAAACCGCCGGAAGTTCGGACATATCCTGCACCGCATCAGCGACCAGGAAACCAACGACCAGACCAAAGCCGTCAATTTCCTGCTGGCGCAAGGTAAACGCCGCATCGCCATCATCGGTGCCACGGGAAAGCGTGAAGACCATACCCTGGGAAATATCAGCCTGCTCATCGACTATCTCCGCGCCGGAGCCGATGTACGTACCTATACCGATTACGGCATCTTCATCCCCTGCCGGGGTACCCGCACCTTCCCAAGCCATCCCGGACAGCAAGTATCCATCATCAACTTCACTGCACACGGTCTGCATGACAAAGGACTGGTCTATCCCCTCAGCGACTTCACCAACTGGTGGCAAGGCACACTCAACGAATGCACCGGTACGGAATTCACCATCGAGGCGGAAGGGGAATACCTGGTATTCGTCACTACTTCTTCGCTTCCGCCACTTCAACAAAGTACACGCTGATACAAATCATGGCAATGGCAGCGGCTTGCGTCCAGCTGAAACGGTCTTGCCCCAAGGTGAGGGAAACAACGGTAGTCACCACCAATATCAGATAGCTGTACATGGCTACAACCGTCGTCTTGAGATACTTCAAGCCCACCGGAACCAGAAAGTAACTGAGGTAAGTAGGGAAAACCAGCACAAAAGCCAGCACCGCCCACGGCACCCAGTGCCACTCCCCATGCAAGGCATCCGTAAGCAAGGGTGCATCCCAGCCTATAATGGACGACACAATCAATCCCATTACTGCCGCACCGCCAAAGATGTACTTCATCATCGTCACTACCCCGACCTCTTCCAGCAATTTCTTGCTCACAATCAGGTAAACGGCAAAGACCAGCGAGCTCACCATGCAGAGCATGTTGCCCGTAAACGCATCGTGCGCCAGGTCATCACTGCCTTGCGTAAGGATGCACAGCAACGCACCGCCAAACCCCAGCGCTATGCCGATTATCTTCATCAGCGTAGCCTTTTCGTGCAGGAAAAAGACAGATATCAGAAAAACCCAAATGGGCTGCATGGAGTTGAAGATGGCACTGGAAACCGGAGTCGTCTTACTGATGCCCAGCAGATAGCAGAACATGAACCCGTAGAGTCCGAAAGCTCCCAGACAGAACAGCCCTATCCGCTGCCGCCTTGTGACCGGTGCCTCCTTTACAAACCAGCTTGTTATCCAAAATGCCACGGCAGCAAAGGCACAACGCACCGTGACACCTGTCAATGCACCCAGCCACAAAGGGAGCAGAAATTTCAATCCATTCATATTCAACCCCGCCATGACGCGCGACGCAACCATACTGAGATTGGCTTCCAGTTTCTTATCTTTCATCAGCTTCGTATTTTTCCCCTCAAACAATTCATTACTTTGAAATGTTTTAGGAGAAAAAGGAGATAACACTATGGCAAAAGTTAAAGAAGAACAATCGTCTCAGCAAACAAAGCAAGTCCTCGCATTCTCCACCCGGCTACGCCATGACCTTAAGAAAGCCTGCCGGCAACTGAATGAGGGAGAAGGACAAGAGGACGTCACAATCAGTAAGGAGGTGAAGGCATGGCTAAACAAATAATCTGGTCGCCCCTCGCCAAAGAGGCGCTGAAGGGCCTGCTGATTTCCTCGCAAGAAAGAGATGGCAACAAACGGTGTGGCGGGGTTCTGTACTCCTTATTCCAAAATGCATTGTACCGCGTCACGCTGAATCCGTTTATCGGACAGCCCACCGAAGCAGAGAACATACGGTACATCATCCCGCATCCCGACTATACGCTTCTTTACCGGCACAGTCTCCGGAAGATTGAAGTGCTTGTGCTATGGAACAACCATCATAAGTTGGGCAGCATGATAGACCTCATCCGGGAAGAACCCGATACAGAATAAAGCAGCCAATCTTGTCAAGAGCAGATTTATGGAAGATTAACGGAACAGACGCATTATCGTCCGTTCATATAGCCGGAACAAACCATGTATCCGTCCCGAACATATCATCTGTTTATCCTCGACATACCATCTGTCGGAGCTGAACATATCATCCGAAAGCTCGGAGCTTTTCATCCGAAACATCCGGACTTTTCGTCAAAACCGCCGGGATTTTCCAAGCAAATGCCTGCCATTCCGCTTGCTGAAGTGGAGGATTAAATCTGTAAAGCACCGGTTTAGGAGAGTAAACCCTAAGCTTTGGCTAATGAAGTGGCGGAAGAAGACAACAAAAAAGGAGAAGCGACGCCTCTCCTTTTATGCTAATTTAAAATTGAATCTGAACTAAGATTGCAGTTACAAAGATACAACATCCGAAAGGCGATGTCAAGCAATCCGGTGTTTTTCTTTACGGACGTCCCATTCTTTATACATGCATCAGATATTGCTTGAAATCCGCGAAATCCTTCGACATTGGCAGGCTCTTCTTCTCACCGCGCATAAAGGCCTGAAGCTTGGCAGGTATTTCTACGGCTCCACCGATAATCTTCTCCACTGTATCCTTGAACTTCGCCGGATGGGCCGTTTCCAGGAATACGCCCGTTTCGCCGGGTTTCAGTCCTTCGGCCAGGGCCCGGAAGCCGCAGGCTCCGTGCGGGTCGAGCAGGTAATGGTCCTTCTTCCACACTTCCCGCATGGTTTCGGCAATCTGCTCGTCGGTATAAGTGGCACCGCTGATTTCGGCAGAGATGGCGGCATGGCTGCCTCCGTAAAGGTCGAGTACACGGGCAAAGTTACTCGGGTCGCCCACATCCATCGCGTTGGCAATGGTGGCAATACTGGGACGCGGCGTATAAACACCCGTCTGCAAATATTGGAAGAAGATATCATTGCGGTTATTGGAAGCGATAAAGCGTTCCACGGGCAGTCCCATACGCTTGCCGAAGAGGCCGGCAGTGATGTTACCGAAGTTACCGCTGGGTACACACACGACGGCATTGCCTCCCTTGCCGGCACGTTTCAGTTGAGCATAGGCATAAAAGTAATAGAATGCCTGCGGCAAGAAACGCGCCACGTTGATGGAATTGGCACTGGTCAGTTGCAGATGTTCGTTGAGCTCGCGGTCCATAAAAGCGGATTTAACCAAAGCCTGGCAATCGTCGAACGTACCATCGACCTCAATAGCCGTGATATTCTGCCCTAAGGTAGTGAACTGTTTCTCCTGGATTTCACTGACTTTTCCCTTCGGGTAGAGCACATAGACGTGTATGCCTTCCACACCGAGGAAACCATTGGCAACGGCACTGCCCGTATCACCGGAGGTAGCAACAAGCACATTGACTTGCTTCTTGCCCTCTTTCTTGATAAAGTATCCCAGCAAACGCGCCATGAAGCGGCCGCCTACATCCTTAAAGGCAAGCGTCGGACCATGGAACAGCTCAAGCGAATAAATATTCTCCGTCACCCGGACCAGAGGGACATCGAAACTGAGTGTGTCATAAACAATCTGTTTCAGCGTATCGGCAGGAACATCCTCGCCAAAGAAAGCATCTGCCACGCGATAGGCTATCTCCTGAAAGCTGAGTGTATCGATGCTATCGTAAAACTCTTGTGGCAGAGTTTTGATTGTAAAGGGCATGAAAAGCCCCTTGTCTGCGGCAAGCCCCTTTACCACGGCCTCTTCAAGAGTGGCTTCGGGGGCTTGTTTGTTGGTGCTATAATATTTCATTGCGGTATTTTTTTATTCACCACAGAGTCTCACAGAATTCTCTATAAATAAAACCCCGTGAAACTCTGTGTTACTCTGTGGTGGAACTCATAAATTCATTAATAAACTCGTCTTCTTTCATCAGTCCGTAACTGCCTTCGCAGGCTGCCACTTCATCAAATGTCCGTACTTCGTCAGCCTCGATACCCGGATGCCAAATGAGGAACGGGATAGGTTCGGCCGTATGCGTACGGAGTTCGCAGGGAGTGGGATGGTCGGGCAATACGGAGATAGCAACGGGTTCCTCCCAATCCTTCACAGCCTCGTAGATAGGACCTACGGCACGGCTGTCCAGATTCTCAATCGTCATAATCTTCAAGGGGACATTTCCTTCGTGACCGGCCTCATCACTGGCCTCGATATGCAGGTAGACAAAATCATCCGTCCGCAATGCATCAAGGGCGGCAGCCACCTTATTCTCATAGTTGGTATCATAAAGCCCCGTCGCACCTTCTACGGTGATGCGCCGCAATCCGGCATAGTAGCCGATGCCGTTAATCAAATCCACGGCAGAAATCACAGCACCACGCTTCACCTGCGGGAACTTGTCTGAAAGGCGCTCCATCTGCGGACGATAACCGGGACTCCACGGCCAGATGCTATTGGCAGGGTCCTTACCCTCGGCCTTCCGCTTCATGTTGACCGGATGGTTTTCCAGCAACACTTGCGAACGGAAAATCAAATCATTAATCAAATCGGCAGTCTGCTTCGGAGTAAGCTCTGCACCGCCTTCGGGGACCGAAATATTCTCCGTACCCTCCATCGGCTTCACCATCAACGGACGGAAAGGCCTCAAAGGGACATCGTGGGGCGGCGTACAGTCAATGCGCTTGTCCCCTCCTTTTATTACCAGCAGATGGCGGTATTGCACGCCCGTATGGAAATGCACGCGGTCATCACCCAAATGCTCCTGAAGGTATTTTACCAACACATCCGCTTCCTCTGTAGTAATGTGCCCGGCAGAATGATTCTTGATATTGTCTCCCTCGATGCAGATAATGTTGCAGCGCATCGCCATCTCACCCGGCTGCAAGTCCACACCGATACTCGCCGCCTCCAATGGACCGCGGCCTTCGTACACCTTCGGCAGGTTATAGCCCAGAACGGACATATTCGCCACCTCACTGCCGGGATGAAATCCCTCGGCCACCGTCACCAGCCTTCCCACACGTCCCATGCGTGCCAGCTTGTCCATATAGGGAGTTGCAGCCGCCTGCAGCAAGGTTTTACCTCCCAGAGCCTTCACGGGCCAGTCGGCCATACCATCACCCAATATAATGATGTGTTTCATCTTTCTATATTACGATTTGGATTAAACGTTTGCAATGCTCATAATATCCGCAAATACCCCCGCAGCCGTTACACCCGCACCGGCTCCGTAGCCTTGTATCATCATCGGATATTCCTTATAACGTGCCGTGGTCAGCAGGATGATGTTATTGCTGCCTTCCAGCCCGTAGAACGGATGGTTGGCGCCGACTTCCTGCAAACCGACAGATGCTTTGCCATTTTCCAGTTTGGCTACGAAACGCCAATGCTTGTTCTCGGCTTCCAACACCTTGCGGCGGGCTTCGAAATCGGCATCGAGGCTCGGCACTTTCTTCCAGAAGTCATCCAGGGAGCCTTCAAAGAAGTCATCGGGCACAAAGAGGTTCTTCTCAACATCGCTCTGTTCCAAACAGTAACCGGCCTCGCGTGCCAGAATCACCAGTTTGCGGATAACATCCTTTCCGCTGAGATCGATACGCGGATCGGGCTCGGAGTAACGTTCCTCCTGCGCCATCTTAATGGTCTTGCTGAAAGGAATGTCGGCACTGATTTTATTGAAGATATAGTTCAACGTACCGCTCAGCACGGCTTCAATCTTCAATATCTTATCACCGCTATGGATAAGGTCGTTAATGGTATTGATGATGGGGAGTCCGGCACCTACATTGGTTTCAAACAAGTACTTCACACCGCGTTGGCGGGCAATCTGTTTCAGTTCACGGTAGTTCTCGTATTCGGAAGAAGCAGCAATCTTGTTAGCAGCCACTACCGAAACATTGTGCAGCAGCAAGTCCTTGTAAAGGGAAGCCACGCCTGCACTTGCCGTACAGTCCACAAAGACAGAGTTAAAGATGTTCATACCGATAATCTCATTACGCAGCGTTTCCAGAGAGCTGTCCTTTCCCTTCTCCTGCAGTTCTTCACGAAAACGTCCCAAATCGAAACCTTCGCGGCTGAACATGGCTTTGTTTGCATCGGCAATGCCACTACATTCAGCTGCAGGCCGTTCTCCTGCATCAGCTTCTGGCGCTGGCTGTGGATTTGCTCTATCAAGCTGCCGCCTACGGTTCCTATGCCGCAGATAAAAAGATTCAGTACCTGATATTCCGACAAGAAGAAAGAATCATGGATGACATTCAGCGATTTGCGCAATGATTTGCTGTCCACTACAAACGAGATGTTGGTTTCCGAAGCACCCTGCGCACAAGCAATCACATTGATACCGTTACGCCCCAACGTACCGAACAGCTTTCCGGCAATACCCGGCGTATGCTTCATGTTCTCGCCTACGATGGCCACGGTAGCCAGGTTCTTTTCTGCCTGAATAGGAGAAATTTCTCCCATCTCTATTTCTTTGACAAACTCCTCGTTCAGCACCTCGCAAGCCAGATCAGCATCCGCATTGCGCACACCGATAGACGTTGAATTCTCCGAAGAAGCCTGGGACACAAGGAACACACTGATGCCATTCTTTGCCAGCGCCTTGAAGATACGGTAGTTCACACCGATGACACCTACCATACCAAGGCCTTGCACTGTAATTAGGCTCGTATCATTGATGGATGAAATACCCTTGATAGCCTTGCTTTGCGGGTCGGAAACCTCTCGCTTGATGACAGTTCCCACACCCTCTGGATTGAAGGTATTCTTCACCAGAATGGGGATATTCTTGTGGCAAACCGGATAGATTGTAGGCGGATAGACCACTTTCGCACCGAAGTTACAAAGCTCCGTAGCTTCCACATAGCTCAATTCATTGATAGTGTATGCCCTGGAAATCACACGCGGGTCAGCTGTCATGAATCCGTCTACATCCGTCCAGATTTCCAGACTGTCGGCATCCAGTGCGGCAGCAATGATTGCCGCCGTATAGTCAGAACCACCTCTACCCAGGTTCGTTACCTCTCCCGTCATTTTGTCTGTGGAGATAAAACCCGGAACCAATACGCGTTTGGGCAGGCTACTGAATGTCTCGCGCACCAACGAATTTGTCAGCTCCGTATCCAGCACATGCTTGGAATGCTTCTTTTCCGTCTTGATAAACTTGCGCGAGTCAAACCACTCCGCTCCCGTCAACTGGGCAACGATGATAGATGAAAGACGTTCGCCATAGCTCACAATCGTATCGGACGTCTTCTGCGAAAGGTCCTTTATCAGATAAATGCCCTGAAAGATGTCCTTCAGCTCGTTGAGCAACTCACCAATCTGGCGTTGCAAGGCAACCTGCGCCTCGCCTGCCGGAATCACTTCCTTAATCATTTCCACATGACGGTAGACAATCTCCCGGAACTCATTCTCGTAAGAAGCATCACCGGCTGCCGCCATTCTAGAGGTGTTTATCAACTTGTCCGTGATGCCACCCAATGCGGACACCACCACGATAACCGGTTCATCGACTGCTTCTACAATTCTCTTGACGCTCAAAATACTGTTCACGGAACCTACGGACGTTCCGCCGAATTTCATTACTTTCATTTCTCTTTATATTGTTGAGATGGTTGATACAATGTGTCGGAAACAAGCTGCTACGGCTTGCATTGACTTTAATTAAATGGAAAAACTGCTTGAAAATGGTGTAACACGTAGAAACACAAAATACTATCCCTAACCCCTAAGGGTCATGGTCCACATGGATGTGACTGTATGTTGATAGTACTTGTTCATAGTCTCTTGCTTCTATCGTTTATGATAAGTGTTGCAAAAGTAACAATAAAAACATTCAATCTATCACTTTTTGCGACTTTTTTGCGATAAAAATATAGAAAGCCTCTAAAAAGGCAAGAAATATGCACAACTTCCAGCTTACACTTTCACACTTTCCATACCTTTTTTCCGTATATCCGCCCATTCTTTTCTAACATTTTGCTACCATTCTCAAGATATATCATTATATTTGCATGAAAAACATGAAAGAAAAGTGCATATGAACCCAGAAAACACTTCCGTTTTGCTAATATACACCGGTGGAACTATCGGAATGATAGAGAATACAGAAACCGGCGCCCTGGAAAACTTCAACTTCGAACAGTTGCAGAAACATGTTCCCGAACTCCAGAGGTTTGCGTTCCGTATCGACACTTATCAGTTCGACCCGCCCATGGACTCCTCGGACATGGACCCCGATGCCTGGCGCAAACTGGTACGCATCATCAGCGACAACTACGACCGGTATACAGGTTTCGTCATTCTGCACGGCACAGACACCATGGCATACACAGCTTCTGCACTCAGCTTCATGCTTGAAGGACTGAACAAGCCCGTCATCCTCACCGGGTCGCAACTGCCCATCGGCGTACTACGTACAGACGGCAAGGAGAATCTGCTGACCAGTATCGAAATAGCCACCGCCTGCCACGCCAACGGACAGCCCATCGTACCCGAAGTCTGCATCTTCTTCGAAAATCACCTGATGCGCGGCAACCGTACCACCAAAATGAACGCGGAAAACTTCAATGCTTTCCGCTCCTTCAATTATCCGGTACTCGCTTCTGCCGGTATACATATTAAATATAATAATGTGCAGATTCATACACACGGCACTCCCCGCGAACTGGAGCCTCATTATCTGCTCGATACCAACATCGCCATACTGAAGCTTTTTCCAGGTATTCAAGAAAATGTCGTGGCAGCCATACTTGCCACTAAAGGACTGAAAGCCGTAGTCCTCGAAACCTACGGTTCCGGCAACGCTCCCCGAAAAGAATGGTTTCTACGCCGTCTGCACGATGCCTGCGAACAAGGTATCATCATTGTCAACGTCACCCAATGCAGTGCCGGCACCGTTGAAATGGAGCGCTATGAAACCGGTTACCACCTGATGCAGGCAGGAGTTGTCTGCGGATATGACAGCACAACGGAATCTGCCGTAACCAAGCTGATGTTCCTTCTGGGGCATGATTATCCACCTGCCGAAATACGCGAACTGATGGGACGACCGCTGGCAGGGGAAATTACCGTGTGAAGCACAACTATCACTGCACCGGGGTTAGTTCTCCCGTCACAGAATCTATTATGAAACCGCTGACATTGACATCATTCGGTATCAGCGGATGATTGACAATGGCTTCCACCGTACCTTTTACCGATTTCTCCGTATCTTCGAATCCATACAGCCAGGACTCAAAGTCGACTCCGCAGAAACGAATCATATCAATCGTCTCCTGCTTGATGCCCCGGGTCTTCATATGCTCTATCATCTGGGCGCTGCTCATGTGGCACGCACCGCAATCGGAGTGGGCAATAACCATAACTTCCGTCACTCCCAACTCATAGATGGCCACCATCAGACTACGGATGACACTACCGAACGGATGTGAAATGATTCCCCCCGCATTCTTTATCATCTTCACATCGCCGTTCTTGATGCCCAAGGCCGCCGGCAGTAAAGCGGTCAAACGGGTATCCATACAAGAGAGGATGGCAATCTTCTTATCCGGGTATTTATTCGTGATGTATTTCTCATACCCCTTCTCAGCAACAAAACGCTTGTTGTATGCAAGAATATCTTCTATCATGGCTTTATAACATGTTATTGTTTTCTACTCACAAAAATAAAAAAAACTCTATGGGAGTCTGCAAGCCCTGCATCGAAAAATTGTACCTTTGGGCAATCATTTTAGAAGGAATGCGCAACTATGGCTAAAGAAAAGACGGTTTATGTATGTAGCAACTGCGGACAAGACTCTCCCAAATGGGTAGGCAAGTGCCCGTCGTGTGGAATGTGGAATACATATGTGGAAGAGGTGGTACGAAAAGAAGTGGTGAACAAGCGTCCCGTATCGGGCATAGAGACCGCCAAAGCCAAACCCGTAACCCTCCATGAAATTGTAGCCGATGACGAACCGCGCATCGACCTCCATGATGCCGAACTGAACCGGGTACTGGGTGGTGGTCTGGTACAAGGCTCTCTTGTATTGATTGGCGGCGAACCGGGCATCGGGAAATCCACCCTGGTGCTACAAACCGTACTCCGCATACCGGAGAAACGCATCCTCTATGTCTCCGGCGAAGAAAGCACCCGCCAGCTGAAACTGCGTGCCGACCGCTTGACAAACGCTTCCAGTGATTGCCTCATCGTATGCGAAACTTCCCTGGAACAGATTTACGTCCACATCAAGAACATTCGCCCGGACATAGTCATCATCGACTCCATACAGACGATTTCTACCGAAACCCTTGAATCGTCGCCGGGAAGCATCGCCCAGGTACGGGAATGTTCCGCCTCCATCCTGCGCTTTGCCAAGGAAACGCATACGGCAGTCATCCTTATCGGGCATATCAATAAGGAAGGAAGCATAGCCGGCCCCAAGGTACTGGAACATATCGTGGATACCGTACTCCAATTCGAGGGCGACCAGCACTACATGTACCGCATCCTGCGCAGCATCAAGAACCGCTTCGGAAGCACTGCCGAACTGGGGATTTACGAAATGCGGCAAGACGGATTGCGCCAGGTGAGCAACCCATCCGAACTGCTGCTGAGCCAGGACCATGAAGGCATGAGCGGCATAGCCATCGCCTCCGCGATAGAAGGCATCAGACCGTTCCTCATCGAAACGCAGGCATTGGTCAGCAGTGCCGTATATGGTAACCCACAACGCTCTGCCACGGGATTCGACATCCGCCGCATGAATATGCTGCTGGCCGTATTGGAAAAACGTGTAGGCTTCAAGCTGGCACAGAAAGACGTCTTTCTCAACATTGCCGGCGGATTGAAAGTGAACGACCCGGCAATAGACCTTGCCGTCATCAGCTCTATCCTCTCCAGCAACATGGACACGGCCATAGAGCCGGAGGTGTGCATGGCGGGAGAAATAGGTCTGTCTGGTGAAATCCGCCCGGTAAACCGCATAGAGCAGCGTATCGGAGAAGCAGAGAAACTCGGATTCAAGCGGTTCATACTTCCCAAGTATAATATGCAAGGACTGAACACGAAGAAGATTAAAATGGAATTGATACCGGTACGGAAAGTGGAAGAAGCATTCCGTGCCTTATTCGGATAATCATTATGATACAAGAATACCAACTGCGCGTATTGCCCGAAGTAGCGGCAAACGAGCAACGCCTGAAAGAGTACTTAGTACATGAGAAAGGACTGAATGCAGGGGAAATAACAGCAACGCGTATCTTGAAGCGCAGTATCGATGCCCGCCAACGGAGCATCTATATCAACCTCAACGTACGGGCATATCTGAACGAAATGCCGAAAGAGGACGAATATCAACATACCTTATATAATAATGTAGAAGGAAAAAACCAAGTAGTAGTGGTAGGCGCCGGTCCCGGAGGACTCTTCGCCGCTCTGCGCCTGATAGAGCTCGGTCTGCGCCCCGTCATTGTGGAACGTGGAAAGGACGTACGGGAACGCAAGAAAGACCTGGCGCAAATCAGCCGCCAGCAACTCGTCAACCCGGAGTCCAATTACAGCTTCGGAGAGGGAGGTGCCGGAGCCTACTCGGATGGCAAGCTGTACACACGCAGCAAAAAGCGCGGTAATGTAGACAAGATTCTGAACGTCTTCTGCCAACATGGAGCCTCCACTTCTATACTGGTAGATGCACATCCGCACATAGGTACGGACAAACTGCCGCGTGTCATTGAAAACATGCGGAACACTATCATCCAGTGCGGTGGCGAGGTTCACTTCGAAACACGCATGGACGCTCTGCTCATAGAGAAGGATGAAGCCAAAGGCATTGAAACAAATACCGGCAAGATTTTCCTCGGTCCGGTGATACTTGCCACCGGTCACTCCGCCCGGGACGTATACCGCTGGCTTGCCGCCAACAATGTAGAGATTGAAGCTAAAGGCATTGCCGTAGGCGTACGACTGGAACACCCCGCCTCCTTGATAGACCAAATACAATATCACAGCCGGAACGGACGGGGAAAATATCTGCCTGCCGCCGAATATAGTTTTGTAAACCAGGTGGACGGACGAGGAGTATATAGTTTCTGCATGTGTCCCGGCGGTTTTGTCGTGCCCGCTGCCAGCGGTCCCGAACAGATTGTAGTCAATGGGATGAGTCCCAGCAACCGCGGTTCCCGTTGGAGCAATTCGGGAATGGTGGTAGAGCTACGCCCAGAAGACTTGGAGCAATTTACTATTGACAATTTACAATTTACAATTTCTATGCAGCACGACAGTGCGGTTAATTCTAAATTATCAACTGTCAATTCCCAATTAAGCATGATGTATTTTCAAGAGTATCTGGAGCGCCTCTGCTGGCAACAAGGCAATATGAAGCAGACAGCACCGGCACAGAGAATGGCAGACTTCACTAAGAAAAAACTGAGTTACGACCTGCCGGAAACTTCGTATGCACCGGGATTGGTCTCCTCACCTCTCCACTTCTGGATGCCGTCTTTCATTGCAGAACGCTTGAGCAAAGGTTTCCAGCTATTCGGGAAATACAGCCGGGGGTTCTTGACGAACGAGGCGACAATGATTGGAGTGGAAACCCGCACATCGGCACCGGTACGCATAACAAGAGACAAGGAAACACTGCAACATGTACGTATAAAAGGATTGTTCCCTTGCGGAGAAGGCGCCGGATATGCCGGAGGCATCGTTTCTGCCGGGATTGACGGCGAACGGTGTGCAGAAGCTGCAAAGGCATTCCTTGGTTAAGCTGCAATATTGACATTTAAATTTTGAAATCTCACTTTTTATTGTTTAATTTGTAAACTATTATCACATACATGTTGTTATATTGTATTTATAGATAAATATTTATATGAGATTCATCATAAACATTGTATGCTTTCTATTCCTTTTACCCCTCATTGCCACGGCGCAAACTTATAAATACATAGGAGTGGAAAACGGATTGAGTAACCGCAGAATCTTCGACATTCAAAAGGATTCGATAGGTTACATGTGGTTCCTCACCAACGAAGGCATAGACCGGTACAATGGAAAAGACATCAAACATTATAAATTAATAGAAGAAAACAAAGAATCGAGTTCCCCCATCCATCTCGGCTGGTTGTATTTTGAAGAGAAGGGGAAGTTATGGGTCATAGGTAAAGCCGGCCGCATTTTTCAATACAACCAAGAACACGATGTGTTCAATAAAGTATATAAACTGCCCAAGACACCGGTCAATATCAGCTACGGCTATATGGACCACAATCATAGGATTTGGCTGTGCAGCAGATACAGTATTGCTCTTTACGACACACAAACCGGAGAGGCCCATCAAATGCCCAATGAACTGAAAAGTAGCATTACAAGTATCGAACAAGTGGACAACGACCACTTCTTCATGGCCACCAACAAGGGAGTGCGATACGTCAAACTCGAAAACAAAACATTGCAGATTGTCCCTCTTGAACCTCTTGACAAAATCCAGGCCCAAATCAGTGTACTCTATTTCCACCAAGAATCACAAAGACTTTTCATCGGTACTTTTGAAAAAGGAGTCTTTGCCTACGATATACGACAACAACGGATTATACACTCCAATACGGATTTGAGCGATGTAAACATTGCCCGAATCATACCCCTAAACCAGACAGAGTTATTGATAGCGACAGAAGGTATGGGCATACACAAAATCAATGTGAACTCGTGCATCTCGGAACCGTACATCACCTCCAGTTACAAAAGTTACAATGAGATGAACAGCAATAACATCAATGACATTTATATTGATGAAGAAAAGCGGATATGGATAGCCAACTACCCGGAAGGGATTACCATTATAGACAACCGGTACAAAAACTATAACTGGATAAAGCATTCCATCGGAAACAGACAATCGCTGGTCAACGATCAGGTACACTCTGTCATTGAAGACAGTGATGGAGACCTATGGTTCGGAACAAGTAACGGAATCAGCCTTTATCAATCGAAAACCGGGCAGTGGCATTCATTCCTGAGCTCCTTCGACCATCAACTGAAAGACAAGAATCACATCTTCATTACGCTATGCGAGGTATCACCCGGCATTATTTGGGCAGGAGGATATACTTCGGGAGTATACAAAATAAATAAAAGGACACTCTCGGTAGAATATTTCTCCCCTTACCTGCTCAATCCGGACAACATTCGTCCTGACAAGTATATCCGCGACATTGTAAAAGACTCCAAAGGATATATCTGGTCCGGAGGGTTCTATAATCTGAAGTGCTTCGACTTGTCCCTGAATTCTGTCCGTCTGTATCCCGGAATAAATTCCGTCACCGCCATTACAGAAAAGGACGACGGACACATGTGGATTGGGACAAGTGCCGGACTGTATCTGCTGGACAAAGAGTCGGGTAGATTCCAATATATCGCCTTGCAGGAAGAGACGACCTACATCAACACACTTTACCAAGCGGAAGACCTCTCTCTATATATAGGAACAAACGGCTCCGGAGTGGTTGTCTACAACGCAAAGGACAGTACGTTCAAGCATTATCATAAGGACAATTGTGCCTTGATTTCAAACAACATCTACACCATACTCCCCGAGTCGGACGGGCATATCCTGATGAGTACCGAAAACGGAATCAGCAGTTTCCACCCTACGGAGAAGATATTCCACAACTGGACCAAAGAGCAAGGGCTGATGTCCTCCTGCTTCAGTGCCTCTTCCGGAACGCTACGCAAGAACAAGGGTTTTGTCTTTGGCAGCACAGACGGAGCCATCGAGTTCCCCGAAGGAACCCGTCTTCCCAAGTACATCTACTCCCCCATGATACTCAGCGATTTTCAGATATTCTATCAGACAGTCTTTCCCGGCAGAATGAATTCCCCCTTGAAGGAAAACATCAACCAGACAGACCGGTTAAAGCTGAAATATAACCAGAACACTTTCTCTCTCAACATTTCATCCATTAATTATGACGCACCGGACAATGTCACTTTCTACTGGAAATTGGAAGGATTTTACGATGACTGGAACCGACTGAGTGAAGAAGGACATCTCCGCTTCACCAATCTTGCCTCGGGCGATTACAAGCTTTGCATACGGGCGGTATCCAAGGAAGAGCCGTATCTCTATTTTGAAGAGCGAAGTATCGACATCAGCATTGCGCGTCCCGTCTGGTTCAGTTTTTGGGCTATAGCTTGCTATGTTTTATTGGCGACATTGATGTTCATTACCGGTTTTCGTATCATAGCACTGAGAAAACAAAAAAAGATATCCGATGAGAAAACCCGCTTCTTTGTCAATACCGCACATGATATCCGCACGCCATTGACACTGATAAAGGCACCTCTGGAAGAAATGCTTGAAAACAAGACATTGAACGAAGCCGAGACCAACAATATGCACATGGCACTGAGAAATGTCAATTCACTCCTGCACATGACCACCAATCTGATAAACTTCGAACGGGCAGAAGTATATTCCTCCCATCTGTACATAGCAGAATATGAACTGAATACTTATATAAAGGAGATATACAATATTTTCCGTACATACGCTGCCATAAAGCACATTTCTTTCAGATATGAAAGTAACTTCAGTTACATGAATGTGTGGTTCGATAAAGAGAAAATGGACTCCATCCTGAAGAACGTCATATCCAATGCCTTGAAATATACTCCTGAAAAAGGTGACATACTCATTTCCGTATATGACATTGGAAATACGTGGAGACTGGAGATCAAAGACAATGGCATAGGGATTCCAACCAAAGAACAAAGGAAATTATTCAAGATGCACTTCCGTGGTACAAACGCCATTAACTCCAAGACCACGGGGAGTGGCATCGGTTTAATGCTGGTACGGAAACTGGTAAATCTGCACAATGGCAAAATACACATTGAAAGTACCGAACATCAAGGCACTACTATCAGAATCACCCTGCCCAAAGATAAAGAACAGTTCAAGCACTTCACATTGGCAATCAAAGAGAAGAAGTCTGCCTATGAACTGGACGTTCCCATTACTCCTTCGGAACGTACCGACTCTTTCCAGACCGAAGACAAGGACAAACTGCAACGTATCTTGATTGTAGAGGACAATGACGAGCTACGAAACTATCTGCTCCAGTCATTCTCCCCCAATTACAACGTGCAAGTATGCGGTAACGGCAAAGAAGCGCTTGCTATTGTAAAACAATTCTGGCCAGAACTGATTCTTTCCGACATCATGATGCCGGAAATGCGAGGAGACGAATTATGTACAGCCATCAAGAGCAACATCGAAACTTCCCATATCCCGATACTACTGCTGACGGCACTGGGAGATGAAAAAAACATTCTTGAAGGTCTCCAGATCGGTGCTGACGAATATATTGTAAAACCCTTCAGCATAAACATACTGAAAGCCAGTATAGCCAATCTGCTTGCCAACCGTGCATTGCTACGTAAGAAGTATGCAGATTTGGAAATCAATGCAGCAGAAGAGGAGCCTCCTACAGCTACTTGTTCCAATAGCCTTGATTGGATATTCATGTCCAATGTAAAGAAGAACATCGAAGATAACATAGATAATCCCGATTTCACAGTAGACACCTTATGTTCTCTCCTGAACATGAGTCGCACCAGTTTCTACAACAAGCTGAAAGCGCTAACCGCCCAGGCCCCGGCAGATTTCGTACGGAATATTCGTTTGAAACACGCTGCCAATTTACTAAAAGAGGGAAAATATTCTATTACCGAAGTCGCAGAAAGAACCGGTTTCTGCGATGGGAAATACTTTCGGGAAGTCTTTAAGAAGTATTTCAATGTCAGCCCCAGCCAATATGCGAAAGGAGACACTCCCCGCTCCCCAAAAGGAGAGGGAGAATAGTTCTGCATAGGAGAATTTTTCATTTTGCAGCCCCGCACAGACAAACCCTAAAAAATAATACTTATTTTTGCAGAAACAAAAAAACGAGAATGACTCCTGAAATAGCAATCGTCGACTCCAACACCCTCTCCTGCCTGGGACTGCAGAACTTGCTGGAGGAAATCATCCCGACAGCCGTCATCCGCTCTTTCCGTTCCTTTGGCGAACTGATGGATGATACGCCTGACATGTATGTACATTATTTCATCTCTTCACAGATTTACTTCGAGCATACCGCTTTCTTTCTGGAGCGCAAGCCCAAAACCATTGTGCTGGTCAATGGTGAAACCATCCCCCAACTGTCGGGCATGCCGACGCTAAACATCTATCAGGACGAACAAAATCTGGCAAAAAATATTCTGCAGCTGCGCCAATACGGAAACCAATACAGGCAAAACCACGGAAAGCCGGTACCCGCCAGACACTCGGATATGGCAATAAATACAGCCGCCGGGCACGACCTTTCCGCCCGCGAAATAGAAGTGCTGGTACTGATTACCAAAGGCCTCATCAACAAGGAGATTGCCGACAAACTGAACATCAGCCTGACCACCGTTATCTCACACCGCAAGAATATCACCGAGAAGCTGGGCATCAAGTCCGTGTCCGGGCTGACTATCTATGCCGTGATGCACGGATATGTGGAAGCGGACAGAATATAATCCTACAACCGGATACATCAGAAGCGAAGTCTTTTCAGAAAGACTTCGCCCCAATTAGTGTGCTAATGTGCTAACATCTAATCGTTCCACCATGGTGGAACGATTTTTACCCCACGGAGGAACGATATTTTCCGCATGATGGAACGATTCAAGATTAGCACTCCAAGAACAAAATCCTAATAAATGAGGATTGCCCCTTCCGCAAGAATCCCTTTACTTTGCAGGTGCTTAAAAAAACAGTTTATGAACAGATATAGAATCTTAGCCGGTATCTTCTGCCTCCTGGCAACCGGCAACGTACTTGCCGAAGAGGCAGACACCTTGAAAGTGGTGGATGTAGAGGAAATAACCGTCATCGCCGCCCCCAAAGAAAACCGGAAACTGCGCGAGCAGCCCGCCGCCGTCACCCTGCTTTCGCAGCAGGACATGCAGAATGCACAGGTGAACTCCATCAAAAATCTGACATCCGTAGTGCCCAATATGTTTATCCCCGACTACGGCTCGCGACTGACTTCGGCAGTCTATATCCGCGGCATCGGCTCGCGCATCAACACTCCCTCCGTAGGACTTTATGTAGACAATATACCTTATATAGACAAGTCAGCCTTCGACTTCAGCTATGCCGACGTAGAGCGCATCGACGTGCTGCGCGGCCCGCAAGGCACGCTCTACGGGCGCAATGCCATGGGCGGATTGATTAAGGTGCACACCAAATCGCCCTTCTCCTACCAAGGGACGGACTTCCGCATGGGGGCAGGTACGCACAATGCCTATAATACCTCGCTGACCCACTATCACCGCCTTTCGGAACGGTTCGCCTTTTCCACCGGAGGTTTTTACGATTATCAAGGAGGATTCTTCCGCAACACGGTGAGGGACGAGAAAGCGGACAAGGGGCAATCGGCAGGTGGACGCATCCGCGCCATCTACCTCCCCTCGGACAACTGGAAGGTGGACCTAAACATCAACTACGAATACAGCGACCAGGGTGGCTACCCGTATTTCTACCAAGGCAGCCTGGCCCCCGAAGCACAGAGCGAGCCGCTGAAGCCCTACATCGGAAAAATCTCCAATAACGCCCGTAGCAACTACTACCGCAACCTGCTGAACACGGGTCTGAACCTGGAATACCAGGCACAGCACTTCACGTTGAGCATGGTCACCGGCTACCAGTTTCTAAAGGACTGCATGGACATAGACCAAGACTTCACCGCCAACGACATCTATACCCTGCAACAGAAACAACGCTCCCACGCACTGAGCGAGGAAATCATCTTGAAGAGTAAAAGCGGCAGCCGCTGGCAATGGACCACCGGCGCCTTCGGCTTCTACCAATGGCTGAATACGGAAGCTCCCGTCACTTTCAGGGAAGCCGGAATGGGGATGCTGAACCAGATGTTGGGCAGTGTCATCCCATCGCAAATACAAGTAGAGATGGGACCATCCATGAGTATGAATATCCTGCCCTCACTGGGCATCAGCAGCCGGACCATGCCCATCGGGGGCAGTTTCAACACTCCGCTGCTGAATGGGGCACTCTTTCATCAATCTACCTTCAGAGATTTATTCGGACTGAAAGGAGTGTCGTTCACTGCCGGGTTACGCCTGGATTATGAGCGTATGAAGATGGATTACAACTCCGGCACCAGCCTGGACTACAAGGTGGGCATCAAGGGAGAAATGAAGCGGGGCGACGTCGTCATCCGCGAAATAGAGATGATGCCGGAGACGGCGCTGACCGTAGAGTCGCGCTACCAAGGAAGCATTGATAAGGATTATCTTCAGCTGTTGCCCAAGTTTGCTTTGCAGTATGACTTTGCGCGAAACAGAGGAAATGTGTATGCAACGGTCAGCAAAGGTTACCGTTCGGGAGGTTACAACGTGCAGATGTTCTCCGACCTGCTGCAATCCAGTTTGAAGAATGACATGATGCGGCAAAGCAAAGAGGCGATTATGCCCAACGTGCCGGATGCCTACAAAGAGCTGGTGGGCAAATACTTCCCCGATGCGGGAGAGAATCCGGATGCAAAATCCGCCACCGTCTACAAGCCCGAACAGACCTGGAACTACGAAATAGGAACACACTTGAATCTGCTGGACGGACGTCTGCATGCCGACGCCGCCATCTTCTGGCTGGAAACCCGCGACCAGCAGATTTCACGCTTCGCCCCAAGCGGACTGGGACGCGAAACGGCAAATGCCGGCAAAAGCCGCAGCCAGGGGGCAGAGGTTGCCTTGACGGCTGCCGTTGCTACGGACTTCACGCTGAATGCAAGTTATGGTTATACCTATGCCACCTTTAAGGATTACATCACCAACGAGAAAGTGAATGGGGAGCTTCAGGAAATCAGCTACAACGGCAAGTCTGTACCTTTTGTTCCCAAGCACACCATGAACGTGGGTGGGCAGTACATCTTCCGCATCCGTCCGGGGCACTGGCTGGACCGCATCCAGCTGAACGCCAACTACACTGGTGCCGGACGCATCTACTGGACCGAGAAGAATACCGTGAGCCAAGCCTTCTACGGCACGCTGAACGGACGTATCAGCTTCCAGAAAGGACATGGACAGATTGATTTCTGGGTGCGCAATGCACTGGACAAAGAGTATGCTTCGTTCTATTTTGAGAGTATGGGGAACGGATTTATGCAGAAAGGACGGCCTGTGCAGGCGGGAATAGAGTTGAGGTGCAGGTTCTGATTGGAGAGCTTTGTCCCTCCGAAAGTAAAGGAAAATAGAAACGGTCGTTCGGGTACTTACACATTGCATACCCGAACGACCGTTTCTATGTTTCTATCTGACAGAGGAGAAGTTATCCTCTATGTACCCAGTTTTCAATTTCAATATTAGGTATTCTTTCCAGATGTTTCTTGTTTTCAGTAACCATTATCATTTGGTTAGCCACCGCTGTACATCCTATAAATAAGTCCAAATCCTCAATGGGAGTTCCTTGACTATATAAGGCAGCCTTACTCCGGGCATAACAACATAAAGCCGAGGACAAAGGTATTACCTTGATATCTTGGCAGAAATCAGTAACAAGCTGCAAGTTTCTCTCTACATTATTACTTCGCTCTGCACCGAACAACAACTCTGCTACCATAACCTCCGAAATGCAACAATGTTCCCAGCCCACCTTTTCAATATGTTCGTCTACTCCAAATTTCTGACGCATGAAGCGAACACAAATATTAGTATCAAGCAAATATCGTTTCATTCGTCAAAGGGGCTAAAGTTTTCTTCTTTTCGAGAAAGGCGTGATGCATATATATCATCATTGATTTCATCAGAATCACGATTGTCCTTCCAACTACCGGCATACTTTGCAAGCATACGCTTAGTCAGCAATTTGCTATCTGCCGCTGTCAGAATGGAATGACTATTCTTATTCAAAACCTCCTTCATATATTTTCTGAGGCTCTCCAATGCAGTACTGCTATTGATATTGACTATCTCACGAATCAACTCCAATTTTCCGGCTTCCAACTCCAAACTACTCATAATCAATTCCTCCTTTTAAAAGTTCAACTACAAAGTTACATTTTCCTACTGAATATGGAAAAGTTACAAAGCTTTTTTATTCATTGATAGCTCCGCAATGTGGGCAGACTCCCTTCTCCCTCAGTTTCTGCCCGCATCTGCCGCAACGATAGCGTGAAGCCAGCAGCGAAATGCGAAGCCTTTTGAGGAATACCCATACAAAAGCGGTCAAAAACAAGTATCCGACGTAGATAGATGTAGTCAGGATAAAGAAGAAATAACAGAAGATGCAGCAGGAGGCCAGCCCCAACAGATAGAATACGGCCGCCGCCGGACTTAACTGGCGAAACAAATCGTCGAGTACCGCCAGCAACACCACTATAAACAGCCAGATACCCATCAGAAAAGCAGAAAGCACAAGCGGTACCTTGAACGGCGACAAGGTAGGATTAAAATAGAAGTGTTGCCACGTCTCCGGCGCAAACACTTGTATAGATTCGTAAATAGTGGCACAGAACGCCATCAGCAGACATAGCAACAACGGATAGAGACTGTCTATATCATTAAAGTACACCATCCTCAACTGCTTGCGCCGAAAAGCCCGGAACAGCCAGACTGCCACAAACAAGGCAAAAATAATGATAAAATAAGAGGCATGGGTATCACTGAACAAGTAGATGGCCTGCGAAATGCTGTCTGTAGGAACAAAGGCATGCATCATTTCGGACTCCCGCAACCAACCCTGCACTTCCTGCGAATGGGCAAGCTTCACCCATACACTATCCACACTGTCGGCAGGATGGATGGCGAACTCGGCAACCACCACGCGGTCTCCCCGATAAAGCATATTATAGCAGTCCTTCACGGGCAGACAAGCCAAATTCACAGAATCTGCCAGCACTTCCAGATTGGTATTCCAAGTATAATGCCGCTCAAAAAGATAGGCCAGCGAATCACGCGTCTCCTTAGACAGATGTTCATCTTCAAGATTAGGACGGGAATAATGGCAGGAAACTAAAGCAATGAAGCATGAAAAATAAAGAATGCAGAATAGGAGGGAACACAGTGAACGCAAAGGATGTTTGTCCCTGCCCGCTTCCCGGTACCGGTCATTTGCCAGCCTTTCATTATGTGCCCGTTCCTCACTCCTCATTTTCTAGTTTTTATTAGTAATTCCTCATTCCTCGTCCTTCATTAAAGCGGCTCTTCATGAGCAATGACTTTCATCTGGCAATTCTTGCAATCAAAAGACAAGCGGAAACGCTTGCCGTCCGTCCCAACCAAATAATAAGGTTCCCTATAAGGAGAATGTCCTTTCTGATAGGTGGGACACCATCCCATACTGAAACGCAGACAATGTTTGCAGAACATGAGTACAGCATCCGGAACCGCTTGTGCCTCGTAGGCAGGTGCTATGGACGACAGCCCGTGCTCACGGTAAAAACTCCGGGCAGCACTGTTCATCACATTACCCAGATAGGTCAGCGAAGTAGCCGGGAAAGCATGGCTGGTCGGTTTCCAGACAGCCAGCTCACGACGATAAGTAACACGCCGAGCCGCAATCAGCTTATCTATCACCTGCCGGCGCCAGTCCGCCACCACAGAAGCAGGAAGGAACCAGTTCGCAGAAAGATTGAGCCTGACGCCCGATGCCTCTTCAGACAAATGTCCGGCTATCTCAAAAGGAGTATTCCCCAACTTGCCCAACTGATTACGCAGATTATCCGCCTGCGGTGTACGTGCCAACTCTTTCGGATAAGGGAAAGAGAGCGTCACGCGGTTATCATCCTCGTCTGCAGCCGTCAGGCTAAACCCGAAAGAAGTATCTGACAACTCCCAACAAACACCGATTTTACGTTCGGAGGATTTGCGGGTAAGAATACGTTCAAACTCCTGGTCGAAGTTACGATAAAGTCGGGTACGGGGTTTGATACGGGGCACTTCCCCTGCCGGATAGAGCTTGTTACCATCCACCCGGTTGATACGGAAGCCCTGCAAACGTCCTTGCTCGTCCAAAAAGCAAACGCCGTCTCCGTTGTGAAAAGCTTCACGCCTGCCACCGTAACATATCCGCCGCGCTGTTCCTTTAAAGTTCCCATCTCCTCTCCTAAAGATTTGGGCGTATCGAATGAAGTGATTTCCCCTCCCCTGCCTTGCAGGAAGTAATGCGTGAAGCCACGGCTGAAGCTCTTGTCAAGCTGCGGTTGGAAGTCGAAATGGCAAGTACCCGAAGAAGCACGGGTATATTCCTTGCGACGGGCAAAAATGGTATCGAGTTTTTTGCGATAAGCCGCCGTCACATTCTTCACGTACGACACATCCTTCAAGCGGCCTTCTATCTTCAGTGAAGTGGCTCCGGCGTCCAGCAGTTCTTCCAACACCTCACTTTGGTTGAGGTCTTTCAAAGAAAGCAGATGCTTATTACGCACAATGGTCTTGCCATCGGCATCTACCAGACTGAAGGGTAAACGGCAGAATTGCGCACATTCCCCCCGGTTGGCACTCCGTCCGAAACAAGCCTGGCTGACATAGCACTGCCCGCTATAACTGACGCAAAGAGCCCCGTGTACAAAGACTTCGAGCGGCACGTCGGGACACGCCTCATGGATACCGCGTATCTCCTGCAAAGAAAGTTCGCGTGCCAACACCACCTGACGGAAACCGGCATCGGCAAGGAAACGTACTTTCTCCGGCGTACGGTTATCCATCTGCGTACTGCCATGCAACGGAATGGGCGGCAAATTCAACCGCGTAATCCCCATATCCTGTACAATCAGTGCATCCACACCGATGCGGTACAGCTCCCAAATCATCCTCTCCGTCTCTTTCAGCTCTTCTTCTTTCAGAATGGTATTGACCGTCACATAGATACGGGCATTATACAGATGGGCATGCTCCACCAAAGCGGCAATATCCTCCAAAGAGTTGACAGCAGCCGCACGCGCACCGAACTTGGGTGCACCGATGTATACCGCATCTGCCCCATGATTCACAGCTTCTATGCCACACTCCAAATTCTTGGCAGGAGCCAGCAGCTCTATTTTACGTTGCTTTATCATCGTTTAGTTACGAGTAACTCACCCTATTTCATTAATATTATACGGCGTCTCCTGATATACAAAATAATTCAGCCAATTGGAGAACAACAGATTGGCATGGGCACGCCAGCGCACCAGCACTCCTTTGTCCGGGTCATCGTCCACATAGTAGTTACGGGGTATCTCAATGGGCAGGCCCTTATTCAAGTCACGGCGATACTCTGTATCCAATGTCAGCGGGGAGTATTCCGAATGGCCGGTCACGAAGAACTCACGCCCTCCACGGGCCACCGCCATATATACACCAGCATCCTCCGACTCGGAAAGCAGCGTCAATTCCGGAACCTTCTGTATATCTTCCCGGCGCACTTCCGTGTGGCGGCTATGCGGCACATAGAACATATCATCAAATCCACGGAAAATGGGATGCAACGGTTGCAAGGTACGATGTTCAAAGATACCGAACATCTTCTTATCCAGTGCATACTTCGGCACTCCATAATGATGATAGAGTCCTGCCTGCGCCGCCCAGCAGATGTAGAGCGTAGAGGTGACATGCGTACGCGCCCAGTCGAAGATTTCAGTAATCTCATCCCAATAAGTCACCTCCTCAAAATCCATCTGCTCTACCGGAGCACCGGTGATAATCATGCCATCGTACTTTTCACCGCGCATCTTGTCGAAATCCGTATAGAATGTTTTCATGTGTTCTATCGGAGTGTTCTTGGAAGTATGGCTTTTTATCTTCATGAACGAGATTTCCACCTGAAGCGGAGTATTGGAAAGCAGACGCACCAGGTCCGTTTCCGTTGTAATCTTTAGCGGCATCAAGTTCAGAATCACGATACGCAGCGGACGGATATCCTGCTGGGTTGCCCGGGAATTGTCAATGACAAATATATTCTCCTCTTTCAGCAACTCGATAGCGGGTAGTTTATCGGGTAAATTTAAAGGCATGAGTTTATATCTATGGTTTAACTTATTACTGTCTACGATTTTAGCGTGTAAAGTTAGGCAAAAAATCAGAGTGTGATAAATAAATTATAAAAGTTTTATCGATTTATCCCTCTTCATTTAACACGTTTAATTACATTTGTACCCGAAACCTATTAAAAGTTATTAAAAAATAAGATTAAAAAGCACTGCGGCATCAAGCGTGATACTGATAATTAGCATCCAAAAGCGTAAAAGACTTTTCCATACCGGTTATAGCTCTGCTAAATCCATATTTTTAAGACAAGGTTCATTGAGTATAATTGGGAAAGCGGAAAAACCGTTGCCCCACAATAATAATACAATGAAGAAACTTATTCTTGCAAGAGGAGTCTTGGCTGCCTCTTTATTCTGCTGCATGTCCTTAGGGAATACAGCTTGTGTGAACCGGATTGACGAAGAATCAGAAGCGGAAATCGAGGAAGGGACGACACCTATCACGTTCTCTATCAAAATGGAAAAAGCCAGTACCAAGGTCACAAACACCGCCTTTGAAAAAGGAGACAGAATGGGCTTGTTTGCAACCACTTCCTCCGGCTCCATCAAGGGAAAACGGTATATTGACAATCTGGCCCTGGAATATACGGAAGGCTCCACACTGGTTCCCAAAAAGACAGTATTCTATCCGGAAGGAGATGTGTCACTGGACTTTATCAGTTACCACCCTTACCAAACCGAAGGGGTAGCTGCCGGTACACCCGTTCTTCCCGTGTCTGTGCAGATAGACCAGAGCAATGAGAAAAACCGCGCACAAAGTGACTTCTTGGTAGCTAAAGCGCAAGGAATCACCAGTAAAACCAAATCTGTAACCCTGGAGTTCCAACACAAGCTGTCCAAACTGGCAATCTCTCTGACACCCGACGCAAGCAACTCTGCCAATGATTTGCTGAAAGCCAATCCGCGTATCATCGCAACCGGGCTCAAGACCTCGGCCGATTATAATCTGGAAGACGGGACTTTCAGTAATCTTACGGGGACACAAGACATCATAGCCTCCGGCGAATGGAGCGTCAAAGACAACAAACTTACCGGCAAGGAATTCATCATCATACCCCAAACGATAAATGATGGCAAGCAATCCTTCATTATGGAGTGGAGCGGACGTATATACAGTTGTGCAATACCCGAAGTGGAAATGAGTAGCAGCACGCAATGTATCATTAACATATCAGCCATGCAGAGCAACAGCAACGTACTGAGCAGTTTTGCCGGAAAAATCAAGGAATGGAGCAGCCTCCCTCCCATCGACACCGACAATATGGAAGATTACACTGCCATACATATCTCCGCTCTCTCCTTTTCTCTTTCAAATGTGTACAGAATTTATCACGAAGGGATACCCATTGCAGAAGTCTGCAAGGAATATCTCAAATCAGCGTCATTGACTTCCAGAGCCGTTATAGCCTATCCCATAGGCGAAAATGAAAAGACCGACCTGAGCAATGGAGTCATCCTACAGCTTGCAGACCGTAAAGACACCATCTGCGGAGGAAGAATAAGCTGGAATACAGACGACTATGGATTTACCTACACTAAAGGGGAATATACCGGCATAGACAAGCTCTATATAGACAATAACCATAAGCTACTTCTGGATAAACCGGAAAACGCCATCAAAGTGAATGTGGCATGCTACACCCTTCGAGACATCAGAAAAGGAGTGTCTACCGAATACCCCATTGTCAAGATTGGAGCCCAATACTGGATGGGTAAAGAGCTCCATGCCACCACCTACCGTGACGGAGCTCCCTTGAAAAAACAGAGTGACTTGGGAACAGACAAAGCCGGATATTACAAGCCGGACAAATATGACATTTATTTTTACAATGGAGAATCCATACTGGCAGGAGAGCTGGCTCCCGAGGGCTGGAAAATTCCATCGGATGCAGACTGGGAACAGCTGAAAAACTACACCGGCAACGATGCTCCATACTAAAAGCAGGAGAATGGCAGGCAATGGTATCCGGTGAAGTTGCCCCCGTCAACAACTATACCCGGTTCAATGCTTTTCCCGTAGGAATGTGGTACAACAAGGGGCACAACAGCCCAAACAAAATGACCGCCTTCTGGAGTTGGGACTACACAAAGCATACCCTTTCGGAAAGCACCATTTATTTTCTCGGAGAAAGCGCCGAGTTTGTATCAAGCGCCGCCCATGTCACCGGCAAGCCCTACTATAAAGCTCTTTCCATCCGTTGTATAAAAGAATAGCCGGCAATTTCGACATTTCTCATTTCTTTTTTGTATTTTTGTTCCCAATGTGCAAGATTTTTGCCAATCGGACAAAGATAACGAAAGAGAAATGAGAGTAATCGACCTGATAAACAGTAACGAAAAAACAGCTTTTTCCTTTGAAATATTGCCACCACTGAAAGGTACGGGCATCGAAAAGCTGTATCAAACCATAGATACGTTACGGGAATTCGACCCCAAATACATCAACATCACCACGCACCGCAGCGAGTACGTATACAAAGACCTCGGCAACGGATTGTTCCAGCGAAACCGCCTACGCCGCCGCCCCGGCACCGTAGCCGTAGCTGCTGCCATCCAGAACAAGTACAACATCACCATGGTGCCGCACATCCTTTGCAGCGGCTTCACCCGCGAGGAGACGGAGTACGTGCTGCTCGACCTGCAATTCCTCGGCATCACCGACCTGCTGGTGCTTCGTGGCGACAAGGCAAAGCACGAATCCTCTTTTATCCCCGTGGGCAACGGTTACCACCACGCCGTCGAACTACAAGAGCAAATCAACAACTTCAATAAAGGTATTTTTGTGGACGGCTCCGAGATGAAAGTTACCAATACCCCGTTTTCATACGGTGTGGCGTGCTATCCGGAAAAGCATGAAGAAGCCCCCAACATGGATACAGACATCTACTGGCTAAAGAAGAAAATGGAAATGGGTGCAGAGTATGCCGTGACCCAGCTCTTCTACGACAACCGGAAATATTTCGACTTCGTGGAACGTGCCCGTCAAGCCGGTGTCACCATCCCGATTATCCCGGGCATCAAGCCCTTCAAGAAGTTGTCACAACTCAGCATGATACCCAAGACGTTCAAAGTAGATTTGCCCGAGGAACTGACCCAAGAGGTTCTGAAGTGCAACACCGATGCGGAAGCTCAGCAAGTGGGTATCGAATGGTGCGTGCAGCAGTGCAAAGAGCTGATAGCCCATGGCGTCCCAAGCCTCCACTTCTACTCGGTAGGAGCTACAGACAGCATCAAGGAAGTAGCCAAACAAATCTACTAAACAATGGACAATCAACAGTTGACAATTGACAATAGGCAGTGTCACAAGTAATAACTTATAACTAATTAACCCGTGTTCAGTTTCAAGGACATAATAGGCCAAGAGCCAGCCAAGCAAAGGCTGATACAAGAAGTGCAGGAAGGACGTATCCCCCACGCACAACTCTTCTGCGGCCCTGCCGGAGTAGGAAAACTCCCATTGGCACTTGCCTATGCCCGCTACATCTGCTGTCCCAACCGGACGGAAACCGATGCCTGCGGTACTTGTCCCTCCTGCGTGAAATGGAACAAGCTGGTGCACCCGGACGTACACTTCGTATACCCTATCGTCAAGAGTGCCAAAGGGAAAAAGGAAGTCTGCGACGACTATATCGCCAACTGGCGGCACCTGCTGCTGAACAGCCCCTACTTCGGACTGAATCATTGGCTGAACGAGATGGATGCCGAAAACGGACAAGCTATTATCTATGCCAAAGAAAGCGACGAGATAACCCGCAAGCTGAGTCTGAAATCCAGTGAAGGAGGTTACAAAGTCACCATCGTATGGCTACCCGAAAAGCTGCATGAAGTATGCGCCAACAAGCTGCTGAAACTGCTGGAAGAGCCACCCGAGAAAACGATATTCCTCCTCATCTCCGAAGCTCCGGAAATGATACTGCCCACCATCCTCAGCCGCACGCAGCGCTTCAACATTCCTAAGATTGAAGAAGCCGACATAGCCGAAGCCCTGCAGCAGAAGTACGGAGTGCAGCCCCGCGACAGCGAGACGATAGCCCACCTGGCAAACGGAGACTTCATCAAAGCATTGGAGACCATCCATCTGAACGAAGAGAACGAACTGTTCTTCAACCTCTTTGTCAGCCTGATGCGACTCTCCTACCAGCGCAAGATACGGGAAATGAAACAATGGAGCGAGCAGCTTGCTGCCATGGGACGCGAACGGCAGAAGAACTTCCTGGACTACTGCCAGCGCATGACCCGCGAGAACTTCATCTACAACCTGCACCGCAAGGAGATGAACTACATGACGCTGCCCGAACAGAACTTCGCCACCCGTTTCGCCCCCTTTGTCAACGAACGGAACGTCATGGGTATCATGGACGAACTAAGTGAAGCGCAACGCCACATCGAGCAGAACGTAAACGCCCGCATGGTGTTTTTCGACTTCTCTCTCAAAATGATTGTTTTATTGAAACAATGAAAAGTGGCAAAATAATGAAATGCAAAGTATCAAATCGTAAATAGTAAATAGTCAAATAGTAAATAAATAGATGATGGAATTTAAACTACATAACGGAAGCGGAGGTCTCTGCTGCAAGAGTTGCGGCAGGCAGGACAAGCAACTGAACACCTACGACTGGCTGGCAGACATTCCGGGCAATGCCGATGAGAGCGAGCTGGTAGAGGTTCAGTTCAAGAATACCCGCAAGGGATATTTCCGCAACAGCAACAAGATACCTCTGGAAAAAGGCGACATCGTAGCCGTAGAAGCCACCCCCGGACATGATATCGGTGTGGTGACCCTGACCGGACGTCTCGTGCCGCTGCAAATGAAGAAAGCCAATATCAAGTCCGAGGCAGACATCAAACGCATCTACCGCAAGGCGAAGCCTGTGGATATGGAGAAGTACAACGAGGCAAAAGCCCGTGAACACTCCACCATGATACGCTCGCGTCAGATAGCCCTGGACCTCAACCTCAACATGAAGATTGGAGACGTGGAATATCAGGGAGACGGCAACAAGGCCATCTTCTACTACATAGCCGACGAACGGGTGGACTTCCGCCAGCTCATCAAAGTACTTGCCGACGCTTTCCGCGTGCGTATCGAGATGAAACAGATTGGTGCCCGCCAGGAAGCCGGACGCATCGGCGGTATCGGTCCCTGCGGACGCGAGCTGTGCTGCGCCACCTGGATGACCTCCTTCGTATCGGTATCTACCAGCGCGGCGCGCTTCCAGGACATTTCACTGAATCCGCAGAAGCTTGCCGGACAATGCGCCAAACTGAAGTGCTGCCTCAACTACGAAGTAGACTGCTACGTGGAAGCACAGAAACGCCTGCCCTCACGCGAGATTACCTTAGAGACCAAAGACGGTGAGTTCTTCTTCTTCAAAGCCGACATTCTGAGCAACCAGATAACCTACTCGAGCGACAAGAACATCCCTGCCAACCTGGTGACCATCAGCGGCAGACGCGCCTTCGAGATTATCGGTTTGAACAAACGTGGCATCAAGCCCGACAGCCTGATAGAAGAAACCCATCGTTCCGAACCCAAAAAGCCGGTGGACTTGCTGGAACAAGAGAGCCTCACTCGCTTTGACCGCAGCCGGAAAGGCAAGAGTGGCAGTGACGGCAACGGTGGCGAGAACAGCAACAACAGCCGTAACAAGAGAAAGAAAAAGAGTGGAAACGGTCGTCCGCAAGGAGGTGAGCAGCAGGGTGCTCCGCAATCCAACAACCAGAGAGAACAATCCAGGCAAGACCGGCAACCGAGACAGAAACAAGACCGGCAAGCACCCAAACAAGGTGAACAGCAACAAGGCGAACGTCAACAACGGAACAATAACAACCGTCGTCCGCCCCGTAACAATAAGCCCAAACCTCAAGGTGAAAGACCTGCCCAAAATGACAAACCGGCTCAAGAATAGGAATCTCTGCCTGAAAGGTATCATACTACTGTTTGTCGCAAGCCTGCTGAGCGCTTGCGACAAACAGACTGTATACCATTCCTTCCAATCCCTTCCCACCGAAGGCTGGCTGCGCGAAGACACGCTCTCTTTCGACGTGAAGGTCACCGACTCACTGACCTACTACAAACTGTCTTTGGAAGTTCGTAACCGAAGCAACTACCCCTATCAGAATCTACCTCTATCCATCTGCTACACCACCGCAGATTCCATTCCGTCACCCACGGACACCATACAGCTAATCCTCGCGGACAAAGAAGGAATCTGGAAAGGTGACGGCTGGGGAGGTCTCTATCAGACTGCCGTCTCCGCAGGAAGCGTTCGAATCGGCAAACCCGGCACCTACCTCTTTAAAGTGGCCTATACGCTACCGGACGAAAGGCTGCAAGGAATCAATGACATCGGCATCAAACTGAAGAGATAGGAACTCCCTATTGTTCTTTATTACCTTCTTCTAACAACCACCTCAGTCTCCACTCACGTCTCCTTGAAGCGGAAACGGGCGGGGTATCATAACTTGCCCTCTTACCTCATAGCGTAACGTCTTTTACGCCAGGATGTAACGACCGTTACACCAGCATGTAAAGGGCGTTACAATATAGCGTAAAAGTCGTTACGATACAGCGTAAAGGACGTTACAATGCGGTGTAACGGCCGTTACATTACGATGTAAACAATGTGTAAATGCAATGTAATGATAATCAAGTCCATTCGTATGTCCCACAAGGAAACGGTCATAACTAAATTCGACGATTACGTCCCGCATCAATCCGCAGAAAGATAAACAGCAGGATTGTGAATCCCCAGAGAGAAGAACCTCCGTAACTGAAGAAAGGCAACGGGATACCGATGACGGGGGTCAGCCCCAGCACCATGCCTATATTGATGAATAGATGGAACAAGAATATACTAAGCACAGAATAACCATACACCCGGCCAAAGGGAGATTGCTGCCGCTCGGCCACGACAATCAGCCGTAAAATAAGAATAAGGAACAGTAACAGTACAGCCGTAGACCCTACGAATCCTTCCTCCTCACCCACGGTGCAAAAAATGAAGTCCGTATCTTGCTCCGGCACATACTTCAGCTTTGTCTGCGTACCATTCAAGAAACCTTTGCCGGTCAGCCCCCCGGAGCCGATGGCTATCTTCGACTGGTTCACGTTATAGCCGGCACCAGCAAGGTCCTCTTCCATACCAAGCACCACCTTGATACGTATCTGTTGATGGGGCTCCAGCACTTTATTGAAGAAGTAGTCGCTGGAGTAGAGGAAACCTATCGAACCCAAAGCAAACAGCCCAATCAGAAAATAAGATAAATGGCGCTCGCTTAAAGAAAGAAAGACAAGATACCCGACAACAAGTGCACAAAGCCCCCACTGCACCCACACCAAGTTGAAGGGTACCACGTATTCCGAAATCAGATAAGCCACGAGCAGCACTCCCAGCGAACCGCCGATAATATTCCGTGTGGGTTCCCAGCGCTTTTTATAAACCCACACCATACCTCCGGCAAAGAGCAGTACCATCAGCAGTACGGCAAATTCTCCGATAGGCGTCGGTGTATCGGCAATCATCACCGCATCAAAACGGATGCCCACCACAAAGTAGGCCACTGCACATATACCCGAGAACAGTACCACGCCCGGCATTCCCTCCCGATAAAGCATCAGGAAAAATGCAGAGTACACCAATGCCGAACCCGTCTCCCGCTGCAAGATAATCAGCAACATGGGGAAGAGAATCAGGAAAGCCAGCATAAGGGAGCTTTTCCAGTTCTTCATCGTAAACGAGTAGGCGCTCATATACTTGGCAAGCGCCAGCGCCGTGGCAAACTTGGCAAACTCCGCCGGCTGCAAACTGACCGGCCCCAGGATGAGCCACGACCGCGACCCTTTCGTGTCGGGCGCAATGAATATCGTGACAATCAGCAACAGCATCAGCCCTATATATATAAGGTAGGAGAACATGTCATAGAGGGAATCGTCCAGCATCAGCAGCACAAACCCCAGCCCGAAGGAACATATAATCCAGACAAACTGCTTGCCGGCACGCGTAGAGAAGTCCAGAAAGTCACGGTCACCATAATCATAACTCGCCCCACAGACACTGAACCAGCCGAATACAATCAGCAGCAGGTAAACGACAATCGTCACCCAGTCCAATGATTTCCATATGCTATCTCTCCTTGTCACCAATTTATTTACGATTTTACGATTTACTATTTACTATTGAAATCACCCACAGTTTATCCCTAACCTCTAATTCCTAATCCTTAATCTCCAACCCCTAATCATCATCTCTCCTCATCTCCGTAAAGTATCACCCGGTTACTGAATTCTTCCGCCCGTATCTCATTCTCGGGCGACAGCTTTCCATGCAGGTACTGGTCCATCATCATGGCACCGATAGGTACGCCATACGTGGCACCGAAACCACCGTTCTCCACATAGACGGCAATGGCTATCTTAGGGTTGTCCATCGGGGCAAAGCCCATAAAGACAGAATGGTCCTTGCCACGGTTCTGTGCCGTGCCCGTCTTTCCGCAGACCTCCACACCCGGCAGGATGGCTCCCGCCATGCGGCAAGTGGCGCTACCCGTACTTCCGTCTACGGCGGCACGCATACCTTTCACCACCATTTCATAATATTCGCGGTCGATGGTGGGATAACGGGGATTGCGATAGATGCTGTCCAGTTCATTGTCTTCTATCTCCTTCACGATGTGCGGAGTAATGAAATGCCCCCGGTTGGCAATGGTGGCACCCAGATTGGCTATCTGCAACGGGGTGGCGAGAATCTCTCCCTGCCCGATGGAGATACTAATCACTGTCAGACCGTTCCACGAACCCCGATAGGGCTTGTCGTAGAACTTTGCATTCGGTATCAGTCCACGCTGTTCGCCGGGGAGGTCGGTACCGAGCCGATAGCCGAAGCCCTGCGATACCATGTGGTCTTTCCATACGGTAATGGCATTCTGCGGCGAACCGTATTTTTTATCACCGAACATGCGATACAATCCCCAACAGAAATAGGAATTACAAGAGGTAGCGATGGCAGGAATCAGCGACAGAGGCGAACCATGTCCGTGACATCCCACATGAAGGCCTTTATGATTGAAACCATGCGCACAAGGGAAAGTCGGATAATCTTCGTGGATAATCTCTTCTTGAAGGAAAGTCAGTGCCTGCGCCGTCTTGAAGGTGGAGCCCGGCGGATAAGCTCCCATGATGGCACGGTTCAACAAAGGCTTCCGCTTGTCCATCTGCAACAGGCGGTGGTTCTTTCCCCGCTGGCGCCCTATCATCAGATGAGGGTCAAAGGTAGGCGAGGAAACCATACATAGAATCTCACCCGTAGCCGGTTCGATGGCCACAATGGCACCGATTTTGTGTTGAAGCAGTCGTTCTCCCAACATCTGAAGGTCAATGTCGATGCCCAACGTCAGGTTCTTGCCGGGTACGGAGGAACGGTCCAACTGTCCGTCCATGTAGTGTCCCTGGATACGCCCGTGAGCGTCACGAAGCAGAATCTCCACCCCCTTCTCTCCACGCAGATACTTTTCATAGGATTTCTCGATGCCTTGCTTGCCTATATAGTCTCCGCGAATATAATAGTCATCGTTCTCAATGTCTTTCTTGGACACTTCGCCGATGTCCCCCAGCAAATGGCCGGCAGAGTTATAGGTATATTGGCGGATAGTACGCCGCTGAATATAGAAACCTGGAAATTTGAACAGCTTCTCCTGAAACACACCGCACTCTTCGGCAGAAAGCTGCGTCATGAACACCTGATGGGTGTATTTGGAATAACCGGGGTTCATCCAGCGGTTCTTGACGTCCTTCATCCGTTTGTCAAACTGCTCACGGGTAATGTTCAAGGCACTGCAAAGGTCGAGTGTATCCAGCTGCGTCACCTCCCGAGGCACAAACGTAATATCATAGGCAGGCTGGTTAAACACGAGCAACTTACCGTTACGGTCGTAGATAGCCCCCCGTGATGGATATTGTATCTTGTTCAGAAAAGCGTTGCTGTCCGCGTTCTTCTTGTAGTCATCAGTCATGATTTGCAGGTCGAACAGCCGGAACACGTAAATAAGAACGATGACAATAGCCGCCGCTCCAATTACATATTTCCGCTTTTCCAGTGTATAGTCTTTCATCAATTCCTAATCCTTAATCCCTTTATCCTTTCTTTCTTATTCCCTCAACAGCCATAATGCAGGTCACAGTAAGCAGGGTACTTGCCGCAATTCTCAACAACAGCGTACCGATATGGGCAAAAGAGAAGAATTCGAGGGTAAGCAACAAGCCGTGATGTATCAGCACACTCACAACCAGATATTTCAGGAAAGGAAGAATCCCCATTGTACGGATGGCCGGAACCAGTGTATCCAGCGTGTCACGAGGCACGAACAGCCGCAGGAAAGTGGGGCGCAAGAAAGCCAGCAACACCGTAGCGGCAGCGTTCATCCCCGGTGTGTCGGAAAAGACGTCGACAGCCAGCCCTAAAAAGAATGCCCACAACATCAACGCATTGCGGGGAGTGTCCGACTCAAACTTCAGTATCAAGTAGATATACAGAAATGGAGTGGCATATCCTGCAATATGCACATTGTTCAATATCAGCACCTGCAACAGTACCAAGCCTATGAACCATCCTATTTTATGCAGATAATTAATTAACAACGCTAATGAGTTATAAGTTACGAGTTACAAGTTATTGAGTGTATAAGTTATAAGATATAAAGATGATTAATCCCTAATCCTTAACCCCTAATCCCTAATTTCTTAGTCACTTCTCGTCTGCCCTCGACTCCAATGCCTTTTGTTCATCCTGCCCGTTGCGGGAAATGACGCGCACATTGCTCACCTTTCCAAAGTCCGTAGCCAGCTTTATCTTCAACAGATACGAAAGTCCGTCGTGCGAGTCAGACATGTCATCCACTGTCCCCACCATGACACCTTCGGGAAACACGGTGGAATAGCCGCTGGTCACTACTGTATCTCCCAGATTGAATTCGGCATGCGGGGCAAATCCTTCAGATAGGCAAAACGGGAATTACCTCCCTCCCACTTCAAATAACCGAAATAATCACTGCCCACAATCTTACAGCTGATGCTCGACTTGCTGTTCAGCAACGGAATGACCAACGAGTAATGGGGAGAGGTCTTATACACAATACCCACCACGCCATTGGCATCTACAACTCCCATCTCAGGACGGATACCTTCTGTTGTTCCACGGTCTAAAGTGATATAATTGTCAGCCTTGTTCAAGCTGTTCTTTATGACATTCGCCTTGAATATCTGATACTCCGTAGGAGCAAGCCGTTCCATGCTGTACAACCTGGCGGAGTCCAATCCTTTCTCCTTCAGGACATTTTCCAGAAACGAAAGCCGCTGCTCCAGCCACATGTTGCGGTCGAGCAGGTCTTCGTTGGCCGTCTTCAAGTGGAAATAGGAAGTGATGCCACCCGATATTTCATAAACCTTCCCCGCCACGCCATTGGCAGAGGTGAAATACACACTCTGCTGGTAATGATTAAAGCGAATAATAAAATAAAACTGGCAACCTCTAACAGAAGAAAGAGGAACCAGTAATTATATTTAATGAGAAAGTTTAATAAATTTCGCATTACCGCATCAAGAATGAGAAGCGGTCAACGTTCTTCAATGCCACGCCCGTACCTTTGGCAACGGCATGCAAGGGGTCTTCCGCAATGTGGAACGGTATGTTTATTTTATCAGTCAGACGCTTATCCAGTCCACGAAGCAATGCACCGCCACCGGCAAGATAGATACCGTTGTGAACGATGTCGGCATACAATTCGGGAGGCGTATTTTCCAATGCGCTCAAGATGGCTGTCTCAATCTTAGAGATAGACTTCTCCAAGCAATGCGCCACTTCCTGATAGCATACCGGCACTTCCATGGGCAATGCCGTGATGCGGTTCGGACCATGAACGATATAGTCTTCAGGAGCATCCTCACCGAGTTCCGTCAAGGCAGCACCCACATTAATCTTAATACGCTCAGCCATACGCTCGCTGACCTTCACGTTGTGCTGGCGGCTCATGTATTCCTGAATATCGGCAGTCAGGTCGTCACCGGCAATGCGGATGGAATTGTTACTTACGATACCTCCCAAAGAGATTACGGCAATTTCCGTAGAACCACCACCTATGTCAACAATCATGTTGCCTTCGGGAGCCTCTACATCGATACCGATACCGATGGCAGCAGCCATCGGCTCGAAAATCAAATAAACGTCGCGCCCGCCGGCATGCTCGGCAGAGTCGCGCACGGCACGCAGCTCCACTTCGGTACTGCCCGAAGGAACACCAATCACCATGCGGAGTGACGGAGAGAAAAGACGGTTACGGTTGTTCACCATCTTGATAAGTCCACGTATCATCTGCTCGCAGGCATAGAAGTCGGCAATCACACCATCGCGCAACGGACGGATGGTACGTATGTTTTCGTGGGTCTTTTCGTGCATCATCTTTGCCTTGTCACCCACGGCAATCATCTTATCGGTACGACGGTCCAAAGCCACCACCGAAGGCTCATCCACCACAATCTTGCCATTCGTGGTGATGATGGTATTGGCTGTGCCAAGGTCCATCGCTATTTCTTGTGTAAAGGAGAATAATCCCATTAATATTTACGATTTAACTATTTACGATTTACGATTGATATTCCTCTTGTTTACAATTTGAGATTCAGACTTACGATGTAACTTCAATCGTAAATCGTAAATCGTCAAATCGTAAATCCGAATTAGTGTTTAAAGTGACGGAATCCCGTAGTCACCATGCAATGCCATGCTCGTTGCAATATTCAAACGAGAGTTCATCCTTGATGCTTCCACCCGGCTGGATGACGGCTGTTACGCCTTCATTGCCGGCAATTTCCACGCAGTCGGGGAAAGGGAAGAATGCGTCACTTGCCATTACAGCGCCATTCAAGTCGAAACCGAAGTTTTTGGCTTTCTCGATAGCCTGCTTCAAAGCATCCACACGGCTGGTCTGACCTACACCACTTGCCAACAACTGCTTTCCTTTTGCCAGCACAATGGCATTCGACTTACTGTTCTTCACAATCTTGTTTGCAAAGAGCATATCCTCAATTTCCTGTGCAGTGGGAGCCTTCGTAGTTACAGTCTTCAATTCTTCTGGAGTTTCCACCTTAAGGTCGCGGTCCTGAACCAATACGCCATTCAGCAAAGAACGGAACTGCTTCTTAGGCAAAGCTGCCGGCTTGCGGACCAGGATAATACGGTTCTTCTTCTGACCGAGGATTTCCAACGCATCCACATCATAATCGGGAGCGATAATCACCTCAAAGAAAATTTTATTGATTTCTTCGGCAGCAGCCTTGTCAATCACGGCATTAGTGATGAGCACACCACCAAAAGCGGATACCGGGTCACCGGCAAGCGCATCGTTCCATGCTTCGAGCACAGTGGGACGTGAAGCCAGTCCACAAGCATTATTATGCTTCAGGATAGCGAAAGTCGTATCCTTGAATTCGTCAATCAAGTCAACGGCAGCATTGATGTCGAGCAGGTTGTTATAAGAGATTTCCTTACCGTGAATCTGGTCGAACATAGCATCAATATTGCCATAGAAATAACCTTTCTGATGCGGATTCTCGCCATAGCGTAAAGTCTTCTGGCTGTTGGCAGAGCAACGGAAAGCGGAACCTTCCTCGCCATCGAAATAGTTGAAGATGGCAGAATCATAGTGTGAAGACACTCCGAAAGCCTCTTTGGCAAACCAACGGCGTTCTTCGATGGTAGTAGTGGCTCCGTGTTCCATCAGCATGTCGCGGAACGGCTGATATTGTGCTTGCGAAGCGATGATAACCACGTCGTTATAGTTCTTGGCTGCGGCACGAATCAGAGAGATACCGCCTATGTCAATCTTTTCGATGATGGCAGGTTCTTCGGCACCACTGGCAACGGTAGCCTCAAACGGATAGAGGTCAACAATGACGAGGTCTATTTCGGGGATTTCATATTTTTCAATCTGTTGCATGTCTTGCTCCAATCCGCGGCGGCAAAGAATACCTCCAAAAACCTCGGATGCAAAGTCTTCACGCGTCCGCCCAGGATGGAAGGGTATGTAGTGAGGTCTTCCACTGCCTTGCAGGGATAACCCAGGGATTCTATAAACTGACGGGTTCCACCGGTTGAGAGGAACTCTACACCTTCTTCATGCAGTTTGGTAATGATTTCGTCCAAACCTTCCTTATGGTAAACAGATACCAGAGCTGTTTTGATTCTTTTTGTTTCAGACATGGATTTGCGTATTAAAGTATGCGTATATTAGTATTTGATGCGCAAAGTTACAAATTTTGTTTATTCATACATACATTCATACACAATAAATTAGGTATAATTAAAAAAGGCGGCATCTGTTTCCAGTCTGCCGCCTTTTTTTAAGGGTTATTTTGTTGGTTTACCAAATAGATACACGTTTTTCTACCGGCAAGAACATCGGGTCTTTTTCTGTCACGTTGAATGCCTCATACCAAGCACCGATTTGCGGCAATGCACCGTTTACGCGCCATTCGCCCAATGAGTGCACATCACTCTTCGTGCGGTTCAGCACTTCTTCGGGACGGATATCATTGGCCCATACACCTGCGTATGCCAGGAAGAAACGTTGTTCGGGAGTAAGACCATCCAGCACCGGCAGCGGATTGGCAGCCGTAGCTTTCTTGAATGCCTGATAAGAAACCTGCAGACCACCGTGGTCGGCAATATTCTCACCCAATGTCATGCGTCCGTTGGCATATACGCCCGGAGCAACCTCGATGCTATCGAAGAAGTTCACCATCACCTGAGCACGCTCGTCAAAGTTCTTGGCATCTTCAGCAGTCCACCAGTCTTTCAGGTTACCGTCCTTGTCGTACTGGCGACCCTGGTCGTCGAATCCGTGAGTCATCTCATGACCGATTACCACACCGATGGCACCATAGTTGAAGGCATCATCCGCATTCATATCGAAGAAAGGATATTGCAGGATACCGGCGGGGAAACAGATTTCGTTCGTAGTCGGGTTATAGTAAGCGTTGACGGTCTGCGGAGTCATCAGCCATTCGTCCTTATCCACCGGCTTGCCGGCCTTGGCTATCATTTCGGCATGGCTCCACTCGTTGGCACGTTCCATGTTTGCCCAGTAAGAGTCGTTTTTGATTTCCAGTGTGGAGTAGTCTTTCCAAGTGTCGGGATAACCAATCTTCACATGGAAGGTAGCCAGTTTCTCCAGAGCTTTCACCTTAGTGGAATCACCCATCCAAGCAAGATTCTGGATACGTTCGCCCAGGCTTTCCTGCAAGTTCTTCACCAAAGTCACCATACGCTCCTTGGCAGCAGCAGGGAAATATTTCTCCACGTACATCTGACCTACAGCTTCGCCCAGCGCGCCGCTTACAGTGCTTACCGCTCTCTTCCAGCGGGGCTGCATCTCTTGTGTACCGCTCATGGTGCGGCTGTAGAAGTCGAAGTTCTGTTCTGCCATAGCATCGTTCAGCAAGCTTGCGGCAGAATCAATCAATTTCCATTGCAGATAAAGGCTCTGCTGTTCAATGGGCAGCGTATCCAGAATATCGGCAGCAGCTTTCAGTGAAGCGGGCTGGCCTACGATGATTTCCTTCACATCCTTCAAGCCCATGGCAGACAAATAAGCATCCCAATCGAAAGTAGGATAATTCTTCTTCAACTCTTCCATGCTCATCTTGTTATAATTGGCATGCGGGTCACGCAACTCCGTACGAGAGCGGAAAGCCTTGGCAAGACGTGTTTCCACATCCATCACCACCTCCATACCTTTCTTGGCAGTAGCCTCGTCGAAACCAGCCAACTGATACATCTTCTGTACATGTGTACGGAAAGCATCACGAATTTTGGCAGTAGCCTCATCATTCTCCAGATAGTATTCACGTTCGCCCATGCTCAGCCCGGTCTGATAGGTCTGTACAGCATTCATGCTACTGTTCATTTCGTCAGCGCCAACATACAGCACGTTGTAGGCGATGATACCCTTCTTCTGCATATCGCCCAGCAAGGCATAAAGCTCCTTCTTGTCCTTCAAAGCAGCCAGCTGGTCGAGTTCAGCCTTGATGGGGGCTACACCGTCCTTGTTCAGCTTCACGCTGTCCATTACGATTTTGTACAAGTCACCGATTTTTTGTGCCACGCTGCCGGCTTCGTGCTGGGTGGCGGCAAGCTCTTCAATCAGTCCTTGAATCTGCTTGCGGTTGTTTTCTGCAAGGATAGTAAAAGAACCGTACTGTGAGTATTCAGCAGGAATCGGATTGTTCTTCATCCAACCGCCACATGCGTATTGGTAAAAGTCAGTTCCGGGTAGAGCCGTTGTGTCAAGATTGGCGAGCTGGATGCCTGCTGTAAGTTCAGCCTGCTGCTTGCCGGTGTTGCAGGAAGCCGTCATCAGACAGAATGCTGCAATGGGTAACAAATGATTTGCTTTCATAAACATATAAAATATAATAGTTAGTGATTCTCCAACTCTACAGTAGCCGCGTCCCACTCTTCCATCACGCGGTCAAGCTGCTCTTTCAGTTTTTGGTGCTGCTCATAAAGCGACATGTCCGAAGCACCTTCCGGTGTGGCCATCCTGGCCTCAAGAATGGCAATGGCAGCCTCCGTCTGCTCTATCTCCGCTTCACAATCGGCAACGCGACGTTCCAGTTTCTTGAGCTTCTTATTAAGCTCCTTCTGCTCCTCATAAGAGAGTTTGGCTGCCGAGGGTTGAACCGGTTCTGCACCAACATTTCCCGATGCCGCCTTACCGGCAGTGGGCGAAGCGGAAAGTGAAGGGGATTTCTGTAACTCATTCAGGCTCTCTATCTGCTTCTTTTGCAGGAAATCATAAATTCCTCCCAGATGTTCCTTCACCAGTCCGCCACCAAACTCGTACACTTTAGTCGCAAGTCCGTCCAGAAAATCACGATCATGGCTGACTATTATCACCGTTCCGTCAAAATCGCGGATGGCCTCCTTCAACACATCTTTGGAACGCATGTCAAGATGATTCGTAGGTTCGTCGAGAATCAGGAAATTCACCGGCTCCAACAGCAGTTTTATCATGGCAAGCCGGGTACGCTCTCCACCGCTGAGCACCTTCACCTTTTTATCCGAAGCCTCACCGCCGAACATGAAAGCACCTAGAATATCACGGATTTTGAGGCGGATATCCCCTACGGCCACGCGGTCAATCGTATCGAATACAGTCAGGCTCTCATCCAAAAGCTGTGCCTGGTTCTGGGCAAAATATCCAATCTGCACATTATGTCCCAGTGTAAGCTTACCGGTATAATCCGTAATCTCACCCATAATACACTTTACAAGCGTAGACTTACCTTCGCCGTTCTTACCGACAAAAGCAACCTTCTCTCCTCGGTTGATAGTCAAATTCACATCGTGGAAAACAACGTGCCCACCGTAGGATTTCTCCATATCCTCGCAGATAACGGGATAATTACCGCTACGGCTACTGCAAACAAACTTCAGGCGCAAAGAGGAGTTGTCTTCCTCATCCACTTCGATGCGCTCTATCTTTTCGAGCTGCTTGATGCGGCTCTGCACTTGCACAGCCTTGGTAGCTTTGTACCGGAAACGTTCGATGAAATCTTCCGTATCTTGTATCTGCTTCTGCTGATTCTCGTAAGCACGCAGTTGCTGCTCCCGGCGCTCCTTGCGAAGCACCACGAACTCATCGTATTTCACTTTATAGTCGTAAATGCGTCCACAAGTTATTTCGATGGTACGCGTAGTGACATTGTTCAAAAAGGCGCGGTCGTGGCTGACAAGCACCACCGCATTGGCACGGGTGGAAAGGAAGTTCTCCAACCACTGGATACTCTCGATGTCAAGGTGGTTGGTAGGCTCGTCGAGCAGCAACACATCCGGACGGCGAAGCAACAGCTTGGCAAGCTCTATACGCATACGCCAACCACCGGAAAACTCGCTTGTAGAGCGGTCAAAGTCCTCGCGGCTGAAGCCCAGCCCTTGGAGCGTGCGCTCTATTTCGGCACGGTAGTTGGTGCCGCCCATCATCAGAAAACGTTCGTTTTCGTGAGTGAAGCGGTCAATCAGTTTCTGGTAATCCTCGCTGTCGTAATCGGTACGTTCGGCAAGTTGCCGATTCATGCGTTCGATGCCCGCCTGCATCTCAAAAATATGCTCGAAGGCAAGTTCAGCCTCCTGCATTACGGTGCGCTTGTCACTGAGTATCATCACTTGGGGCAAATACCCGATAGTACATTCGCGAGGAGCGGCAACAATGCCGGCAGTGGGCTGCTGAATGCCAGCCAATATCTTGAGCATGGTGGACTTACCGGCACCATTCTTGCCGACAAGAGCTATACGGTCTTTCTTATTGATAACATAAGAGACGTCTTCGAACAGAGGAGTGGCATTAAATTCTACCTTCAGTCCTTCTACAGATATCATAGTGTCAATGAATTTATCGTTCAAGACTGCAAAGGTAGCGATTTTCAACGTTATACAATATCATACGCTCACATAATTACATCAAATATCCAAGAAAGAGAACACTACTCCCGCATTTCCTGCGGAAGGACAATTGCAAAGCGGCTCCCCTTGCCAAGAGTTGAAGCCACTTCTATTTTTCCATGAAACCTTTCAACGATAGTCCTGCAAATGGCCAATCCCAATCCCGTGCCCTGCACAAAAGCATCTCCCTTATAGAAACGTTCAAAAATGTGCGCCAGAACTTCTTCCGACATGCCAGTTCCCGTATCTTCCACAAAGACTTCCAATGTAGCAAAGTCCTTCAGCCTATACCCTATGGTTATGCGTCCTTCAGCAGTGAACTTCACCGCATTATTGATAAGATTGTTGACAACTTGCCCCAAACGCGTAGGATCTGTATAGATAACTGCCGCCCGGTCCGGAAGGTCTAGCAGTAGCTCCACTCCTTTCCGAAGATTCATCTTCTGCGCACTGTAAATGCTTTCCAATATGCCATTTAAAGAAACCTTCTCAAAATGGAATTCCATCGTGTTCGATTCTATCTTGGACAAATCCAGAATATCTGAAATCAACACCATTAACAACTGGCTGTTCTTTTCAATCAAAGACGTAAATTCCATAATCTCCTGCCGCGACAAGTCGGCATCCCCACAAGCCAGTAGTGTAGAGAAGCCCACAATGGCATTTAGTGGCGTACGTATCTCGTGGCTCATATTAGCAAGAAATACGCTCTTCAACTCATCGCTACGTTGCGCTTTCTGCAAAGCCTCGTTCAATTTATTCTCCGTATCCTTGTATTTCTGCGTACTCATGCAAATACCGATGATACGGAACGGCAAATCCGTCAATTGTCCCACATAGGTAGATTGCGCCTCAAACCACTCCCACTTGCCGTCTCCCCTCCGTAGACGGTATTCCACTGGGCGTTCGTACAAATTACCACGCAACTGTAAAGCCAAAGCATCAAACACTCCCTTCCGGTCGTCCGGATGAATCAGAAATGCGAATTCCTCAGGCGTCAGCGTATAGTCACGCGTAGGAATCCCCAAATATTCAAAATAACGCGGTTCTATAATCATCAGATTATGTTCCATGTCGAAAGACCATTGAAATATCTGGGTGCGGCTCAGCGCAATATTCAGCAAATGCTTCTGTGTCCGTTCTTCCAACACATTCCTAAAATAGAGTACAATCCTCACCAATTGTCCATCTTCATGAATTCCCACCATAGCACCTTGTATCAGAAAACTGATACCACTCTTTAATTCACGTATAAAGCAATTGGTATCCAAGGGAATAATCCGTACATCCCTCTCCCGAAGTTGCAGCAAAAGGGCTTCCAACACATTCTTTTTATCACATACCACTTCCAATAAGTCAGTGATATGCCGCCCTATCACATGCTCATTCAATTGGAGTTCATTCATCACCTGCTGATTCAGACGCCAGATACAATCTTCCAAATCAATCATAATAATGCTGACGGGCCATGAGTTGAACAACTGCTCGGAGATGGCATTTATTATACGTACTTCTTGAGGAACATTCGGATTCATCAGAATTGTTTTATCATACAAGGAGCAAAGTTCGGGCTAAAATGCTTATGCCACAAACAAACCCTTATAAATCAATATTCCGTTTTAGCATGTATATATTCTATTATTCACAACTTTACCTTATTTAACAGAGATAAGTTGAGCGTAATATTGATTTTAACTGTTACCTCTGTCATTTATACATTATTATCCCCCATTTTTGCGTCTTAAAATCTCCAACATGAATATATCCGAATTCAATATAAATGCCGAGTTCATTGCCTGCAATCATATCACAACCAATGAACTGAATCCGCTAGTGGAAAAGCCATACCACACCAAGGCCAGTATCTTCGCTCTATGCACCAAAGGAGTTCTGAAAACTATCATAAACCATACTCAATTCAGGGTTGAAGCTAACGCCCTCCTAGTTATTCCTCCCGAGACCTTCGTACAATTGCTACACACGTCAGACGATGCTGAAATATATGTCGTCATATTTTCCCAACAACTTATCCAGAGTTCAGGAGCCGGCAAGGTCATGATGGATAAGTTTCACATTATAGGCAAACACTATATTTTTCCTCTATCGAAAACGGACTTCCAGCTTTATGCCGAGTTCATGACCTATTTGTCACACCTCTACCAAAGAACAGAAAGCCCCTCAAGTCTAGTTTCATTGCAAACTCTACTGGCATATCTGTTACAAGGTATATCCGAACTCTGTCCGGAACGCCCTAGAATAAAAGAGACTCCGGGCAGCAGGCATTTCAACCAATACCGCATTTTTATCCGATTGGTACACACAGACTATGTCCGGGAGCATCAAGTGTCCTATTATGCATTGAAAATGAATATGAGACCGGCAGCTCTTTGCCGCCTTGTCAAAAAGGAATCAGGATATACAGCCATGGAAATCATCAACAATACTATCATCATGGATGCCAAAGCACAACTTTGTACCGCCAACACTCCGATAAAGGATATAGCCGTGAGTCTAGGTTTTAATAATGCGGCCTTCTTCAACAAATTCTTTAAACGTCATACGGGAATACCTCCTCAGAAGTTCCGTACATCCTCAAAACAATAAAATCCACTCAAAACACAAAATGCGGATATTCTGTCCTGAGAATACCCGCATTCCTCAATAAGAGAAGTCTGCCATCAACCTACCTTCTTAGCAATAAAAAACACATAACCGTAGAATTCCTTATATTTGCCGTATAGTTCATCCTCAATCATTTGGAGTGAGCTGAACTCTTCGGCAATTTTATTACCGGCATATTTCTTACGGAAAATCTCCTGGGCCGCAACCTTTGAAGCAAAGTAATGCTCTGTCCAGCAATTCTCCGGCAGAATGAATGTAGCAACGGGGAGATAACCCGCCTTGTACAACTTGGCTACCTGATTGGGAAGTGTATCCATTTCAGAATAGGCGTCCATCCAGAAGTCATTGATTTCCGCAGGACGTTCGTCCGTAAACCATGAACTCTCGGATACGGCAATATACCCTCCCGGTTTCAGATATTTACGCCACTCCTTCAAGCCACGTTCAAAGCCGATGTTATAGATAGCACCTTCACACCAAATCATATCCAGCTCCTCCTCACCGAAAGGGAGGGCATCCATTGAACCGACAATTCCTTTTACTCTGTCCTGCAAGCCCAACTGCCTTGCATTACGGTTGAAGATGTCAATAAAGCCGGGGAAAAGGTCAATTCCGGTAATCTGTCCCGGAACATGGCCAGCCAATACCATTGTCTGACCACCCGTTCCACAACCGATATCGGCAATAAGGGATTCATCGGTAAGACCGTCTACAAAGCTCAATGCCTTCAACGTCACTTCAGGACTGCCAGGGCCTTGCCGTTCCATATTGGAGAAAAAGTCACAGATTAAATTAAATTCGAAATCGTGGATAGTTTTATTTTCGTTACTCATTTTCTTACTATATTTTGCATATACGGAAAGTATCACAACACCTTCAGCATAATATGCGGATTAAACTTGAATTATAACAATAGAAAAACACTCTCGAAAGAAGTTATCCGAAAGTAAACGAAAGGGACAATCTGTGCATGGAACACAGATTGTTTACAAAACCAAATCCGATTTAAATGTCTTTGTCATACTGCAAAGATAAGCAATATTTTATTTAATCAAAGATTTTACGGTTAATAAAGATTTTCCCTTGCACCGGGCGCATGCTGAAGAACCGCACCTACCACCTGGCAAGTATCCAGTTCCTTACAGTCGCCACAAGTATTGAAACCTTTTTCGTACACACATTTGCGGATAGCACAATAATCGCTGCAATAGGCAAACTTCACCCCGTCTGCACGGCACCCCATACAATGGATGGTTTCCGGCGTAATTTCCGGCGTATTGTTCAGCACACTCCACTCTTTGGCGGTTTTCTCTCTCAGCTCATCGTCATTATTGACAGTGGCTATACGGGCGGCGCAATTTTCGCAATCCAACCCGCAACATGCAATTAATTGTTTCATCACTTGGTTATAACCATTTATGTGTTTCTCATAGCAAGCATTTGTCTACCTCCTCTTTATCTGAATTTAAGAGGAGGCAGACAGCCATGCTACAAATATACGGTTATTATTGTGTGAATGCCAAATTAATTTTCCATCACTTTGCTTCCACACTTCCACCCACCTCCTGCATCCCCCTGTCCATCGGCATTTGCCCTGCGGTGGAATCAACCTGAAAGGTGGAAGCAAAATTTGCTTCCACCTGCCTGAAACGCCTGAGTTTTGCAGTAAGCTGCTATCCCCTACCATAATACTGCATGCAGATTACATGAATCGGCAGGTTCGGTTTTCCTGCATTTTCGGGCTTGTCCTTACTGTGAAGTCAACAGATATGGAGTTGGACTGTAGGGGCATAGTAGGAGTTATCGGGAGTCAAAGGCCGACTATGAATAATGCACTCTAATGTCTTTTACACCGTTGTATAATACGTTTGCGCCTTGTGCGCAATAGGTTCGGGCTACGTACTTCATCTGTAATAGCTCTGGAGTTAGTGACGCCTAACGGCCATGAACAACTCTGCTTACGGTCGTCAAACGATTGCTTTATGGTCGAAAGCAGGGTTGTTCATGGCCGTTAGGCGTCATAAATTCCCTATGCCACAGCAGACAAACAAAGGGAGAAGAGTAAAGGAATACCTATGTTTTAGATAAAAATCCACAAGCTTTCACTCGTGCTCTCCATAGGTTATGAGAGCAGGCTTCGCGCTCTGTGCGATAAATTCCCATTTATCAGCAGGCATACTCACTTACGAAACTTCAATTACTTATATAAATTGTTTCAGCCAAAGGCAGTACGGACATTTGCAAAAATATGGAAAGTCTTATTATGAAAAATTGCTATGGCATCGACTTCCGTTCGTGGCGTAAGGAGCTACGTACACGCGAGAAAACCAAGCAGCCACCCTGCAAACTGCCGGACAGAGTAAGCCGGAGTTTGCAGGGTGTTCTGTTTAAAGTATATCAAATCTCTGTTTTAATTTTGCTTAAAAAGATTTTATTCAGCTTCTTTTCGGTCTGTCTTCCCCTCTTTATTCGCCACATAGCCGCTATGCTCCTCAGAAAAACATCCTCAAAGACAATGCAGACAGTTACTAAATATTTGAAGGAGTTATCGGGAGTTAGAAGTGATAACTCTCCTAACTCCTATAAATGAAAGAGACGTGAGCCTTTCCCAAAAAAAATAGAGAAACATAGATACACTTAAACAAAAAACAATTATCTTTGTCACGAATCCGCTATAGCGTAGTGGGTTTATTTACATATTAGTAAGAGCATTATTGAAATTATCTTCTTTATTCAAACTTCGCAACTTTGAAAATTACAGATGAAGATAACAACAAGGATGCTCACGTCTATGTTTATATGGTTTTCTCCCATCGGGGGGATGGTATATACACAAACGACGTGGGTGACTGTTGTATATTCATCTGTAGGGCAATGCGAGGCCTGAATAAAGGATATACAAACATAGTTACTCACGTTTTTTTATTGTTTAACCTTTAAATAATTTGTGTATATGAAACAGAACACACCAGACGGTAGAGAAGCATACATCACTCCGTCTATCGAAGTTATCAAAATGGAGAATGAAGGAGTCATTGCAACAAGCGGCGAACCTTACCATCCCATTACGCGCTCCTATTCGGGCAGCACCTCTACCCATAGCTACAATTCGGCATCCAGCAGCGACTTGGAAGACCTAATCAATGACATCTTAACCGTAGAAAACTAAGGGGGACTTCATTATGATGAAATTAAGAAACCTTATGCAAGTTGCCTGCATGGCAACTGCTGCCTTGACCGCATTCAGTTGCAGCCAAGAGGAATTTGAAAACAGCGGGTGGAAAGGAAACATCACCGTTAACGCAACGTTTGAAGGCGCAGGTACCGACACCCGTACTACCGTAAACGATGAATACAAGATTCTATGGCAAGATACCGATGCCCTAGGGTTGTTCTGTAGTAATGCAGAAAGTAATTATAGCAATACAAAATTAGAATATGCAAGCGGTGCTGGTCAAACTTCCGCCACTTTCAACGGCAGCAAGCCAAGCGGAGAAACGGCTGTATTCTCCATCTATCCTTACCAACAAAACATGAGCGTAAGCGGCAATACATTGACCATGACTCTACCTGCCACGCTTACAAATTATAACGGCAGCAGCAATGGCCCGATGTATGCCAAGGTGACAAATCCCGACAATCTGAGCGCTCTGTCCTTCAAGCACATGGCAGCCATGATAAAACTGACCATCAACAAGATTCCGGCAGAGGCCACTACTTTCAAGATTATTGCCTCCAATAACATTGCAGGTACTTGTACGGTAGACTTAACCGCAGCAGACCCGATACTGACGGTAGCAAGCAATGGAAGCAAGGAAATCACTGCCTCCTTCACTGCTTCAAACGATATAAAATCGCGCAACTTCTACATTCCTTTGCCCACAGGTACTTATAGTTCCATCACTACCCAACTGACGAATGGAAGCGACAAGGTATATTTTACCAAGACGCTTAATGACAAAATCTTAGGGAGAAGAGACATATTGGTAGTACCTCCTTTGGATTGCGTTGTTGTAGATGCTACAACCCCCAGTGCGCTTAGTACAGCTTTAGCTGATTCAAAAAATCTCCCACAAGAAGCACCGACAGCAGCAACTGTAACCGACATTGCAGTCAGCGGCAGCTCAATACCACTTCTGGCAGCAACGACGGCATCGCCATCCCGGTTTTACAGAACTCGGACATCAACCTGACGTTCAATACAGCCCCAACGACCAGTACTGCCGCTCCGTTGACGCTGACCGACAAGACCAATACCAGCGTAAGTGCTCCCGCCGCCACTGCCACCAACAGTGTATCCTTGGCTGTACCGGAAACCACAGCAGAGCAAGAAGCTCCTTCTGTAGCCATCACCATGCCAAGCACCACCGTTACATTGGCAGCAGTAGGCAATAAAGCCACTTACAATGAAGTGACTGCCACTACCGCCCAGCAGACATTGATTATCAATGCAGGCGTCACCGTAAAGAAGCTGACTGTAAAAGGCGGTAACTTGAAGATATATGGAAAGGTAGAACAATTGGTACACGATGCCGGCAATACCACAATCTATATAATAAAAGGAACTGAAGCATCACTTCCGGCAACAATCGACAGCAAATTTGTAGTTCAATCCGACGTGGCAGTCCTAAAGACCGCTTTCGCCAACGGCGAAGATTTTAAATTGTCCGCCGATGCCGACATCACAGGGCAAAGCGTCAGTGTACCCGCCGGAAAGTCCGTGGTTCTTGACTTGAACGGATATACACTGACTGCCGACAACAGCGCAACAGGCAAAATCATCGTCTTGGGCAAGATGACACTGAAGGACAGCTCTACCGAGAAGAAAGGCAAGATAGTTGCCAGCCAGGATTATACAGCGGCTCTTATAATGGCAGTCTGATTGAAATAGCCGGTGAAGATGCCTCCATGACCATGGAAAGCGGCAACATCAGTGCAGTCAGAGAGACTCCGGACAGTAACGGCCAATATGGCGTCGGAGTGACGGACGGTGGAGACTTCACCATGACAGGCGGCAAGATAGAAGCCGGATGGTTTGCAGTGGCAGGCAACGGCAATTACAAGACGCAGAACTCCATCATCAACATCACAGACGGAGAACTCATTTCTACTGCTGACTATGCAGTCTATCTGCCCCAATCCGGCACAACGACCATCAGTGGCGGCAAGGTTTATGGTGCCGCAGGAGGTGTATGCATCCAACGAGGCACTCTGAATGTGGAAGGTACAGCCTTGATTACCAGTAAAGGCACAGGTAGCACCGGCAACTGGGGCGACGGTACCGGAGGACTGGACTGCGCCGCCATCAACGTAAGTGGAGCATATGGCATTGCCACAGTAAACATCAAAGGCGGTACACTGATTGCCGAAGCAAAGTCACTCATCACAGAAGGCACCACTTATACACCGGTCATCAACGTTACCGGCGGTACATTCTCCGACCCAAGCGTACTGAAGTACATGGCAACCAACGCAACTGTGGATATAAAACTTCTCTCAAATATCAACATCGCCAAGACGGAGCTTGCCACAGGCTACATATTGAATGCTGCAAACGCAACGGCAAACTTAAACCTGAATGGCCACGACATCATCAATTCCTCAGAAACAGCTGATGCCACTCCTTTCACACAAATCTTTACTGTACAGAACGGAACACTAAACATTTCAGGCAACGGCAATGTGAAGTGCGATGCATCTGCTACAGCGAAAGACGATGGTTATCGCATGGTAATTGAAGCCCGAGGATACGGGACAGTAAATATTCATGGTGGTTCTTACTATAACACCCAGAAACTGAACACCCAGATAGACCTGATTTATGCAAGAGAGAATGGGAAAATCAATATCTATGGAGGAACATTTGAATCCGGCAAATATGGTACACCCAACAACGACACGGATGGCAGATACTGGGTACTGAACTTAAAGAATACAGACAAGAACACTGCCAGCATCCAGGTGTCCGGTGGAACGTTCATCAATTTCAACCCGGCAAATCCGAATATGGACGACAATGAGTCCTATTTGGTAACAGGCTACGAGGTTACCCGTGACGGCAGTGTATATACAGCAGCCCACAAAGTCGGTGATGGGAGGAAAGAATATATTGTTGGCCAAACAAGTCAGGAGAACCGATAAGCAAAATTCTAAGAAAGGAAGCAATATATCCTCGCAAACCAAACGAAGAGATATCGGAATCGCCTTATTACTATCTTTTAGATGCGGCGGACAGCGGATTTTCTTTTATAGATCTGCGTCCTCCGCGTCTAAAGAATGACAACAAGACAGTTGAAAAATCTCTCAAATCTTCCTCATTCACACAAACATTCATTATTTTTCTGAGTAGCCCAAAGTATCATGAATAACAACTAACAATCAAAACATATGAGAATACAGATATTGGATTATCAAGTAGGACCGCACACCTTTCGCATGGTGAAACCTTCCGACTTCAATATATTCAAGGCGCTGCCTTCACTGATTCCGTTCATCACAACAATAGACACGACGCAAAAAGTAATCTTTGAAACAGAGATAGACGATGACGAAACAACGACAAAACGAACCATAGCGAAAACTCCCGATGATATATGTTTCAACTGGGAAGATGCCGATTGCATCATTCGCCCTTTGCCCCACAGCTCACACCTTGTATCCATCACCCCACGGAAAAGCGGGAAAAACTATTGGATGGAGTGCAACGATAACTTCAGGCAATGCTTCATCCACCTACCGGCCTGCAGGACAGAAACACCGGCTCCGGAAAACGAAACGAACTTCGTACTGAACAACTTCTTGATGATGCTCTATGCCTTCAATGCCGCCCGCCACCATACACTGCTGATGCATGCCTCGGTTGTCGCTACTGAAACAGGCAAAGGCTACCTCTTCTTAGGGAAAAGCGGCACGGGCAAAAGTACGCACACCGGGCTCTGGCTGCAACAGTTCTCGGACTGCCATCTACTGAACGATGACAATCCGATAGTACATGTGGACAGCCTCGGCAAGCAAGCCACTGTTTTCGGTTCTCCGTGGAGCGGAAAGACACCTTGCTATCGGAAAGAATCCATGACCGTAGGCGCCTTCGTCCGCTTGGAACAAGCACCGCAGAATGAAATAGAGCAAGAGAGAGCAGCACATGCTTTCGCCACCCTCCTCCCCTCCTGCTCTTGCCTGAAGCAGAACAAGGAAATCTATAACGCCATTGTCGCCACTGTGACGGAACTTGCCACGCTGGCACCCGTCTATCATCTGAAATGCCTGCCCGACCGTGAAGCGACGGAACTTTGCAGAAAGACGGTAGAAGGATAAGTTATGAATGATGAACTGAACAGCCGATGAAGAAAAGCATTCCCAACGAGATATTGCTTCCCGAAGTGGCGCGTCTCATCAAAGAGGGACATACAGTAACCATCACCGTGCGGGGCAACAGCATGAATCCTTTCTTAGTGGACCGCCGTGACCGGGTGACACTGGGCGATTTCACCACAGAACAGCTGCAACCGGGCGTCACCGTACTGGCACGCGACCTGACGGAACGCATCGTCTTTCACCGCATCATCCGTCGGAACGGAGACATACTCATCCTGCAAGGCGACGGCAACCTCGCCCAGACCGAAGAAACCGACATCGGACGGGTAATGGGTGTCATGACCGAAGCCATGCGAAAAGACAAACGGTACACCGCCGACGGCAAAGTCTGGAAGCTCTACTCCTACTGGTGGATGAAGCTAAACCCCGCTCGCCGCTGGCTGCTCGCCCTGTTCAGAAGAATATAAAACAAAATAACCATGAAAATCAAACAAGGATTTATCCTGCACCGGATAGGCGATGACTACATCATCATGCAAGACGGCTCGTCGAACGTGGACTTCAGCAAAGTCATCAGCCTGAACCAAACTTCCGCCATGCTTTGGCAAGAGATAGAAAACAAAGAGTTCGATACAGACAGCGTGACAGAAGCCCTGACCAGCCGCTATGATGTAGATAACGAATCGGCCCGTCGCGATGCGCAGAAGTTTATCGACTCCCTTGACCGCGAGGAATCATAGAATAAGGACGGATATGCAACACGCTTTCTTTTCATTGGTACGCTCCGGCCTGTGGGGCACTCCGGCAGACCGACAACTCTTCCGGTCGGTCTCGCCGGACGACTGGGAAACCGTGTACCGCATGGCAAACTCACAAGCCCTGCTTGCACTGACTTTTGACGGCATAAGCAGTCTGCCGGCCGAACTGCGCCCTCCACGCGTCCTCTATCTGAAATGGGCTGCCCGGACTGCACAGATAGAACAAGCCAACAAACGCCTCAACCAGCTTCTGCCCGAACTCAATACCCTTTACCGGGAAGCCGGGCTGCATCCCGTACTGCTGAAAGGGCAAGGCATCGGCACCAACTACCGCACTCCCTTGCACCGGCAATGCGGAGACATCGACATCTATTTAGGAAAACAAGGGCAACCCATAGCCAATCGCCTCCTGCTGCAACAAGGCGCCATAGTCGAGGGAGAAGCGTCCGACAAGCATGCCAGCTACAGTTTGAAAGGAGTACACATCGAGAACCACCGCATCATCCTCCGGCTGAACAGTCCGCTTGCCAACCGGCACTTTCAGCAGATTATCAGAAAATGGTACCCGCAGGAAACAGACTATGCCCTATTCTCCGAAACCGGGAAAGAGGACTCGAAGGCCGTCAGTATCGCCATACCTCCGGCCACCTTCAATGCACTTTATATCTTCCTGCATGCCTTTGTACATTTCCTGAACAGCGGAATCGGCCTGCGCCAGCTATGCGACTGGACTTGTCTGCTTGCCAATCGCCACAAAGAAATAGATGCCACCACCCTGCTTCGCCAGTTGCAGGACCTCGGACTATTGCATGCCGCACAAGCATTCGGCTACATTGCCGTCACCCGACTGGGATTGCCCGCCAACCGGCTTCCTTTCCCCTTGGAAGGCACCAAGCAGATAGGAGAACAATTATTGGAAGACATCCTGTCTACCGGTAACTTCGGGCAACATGATAACCGCATCAAGCCACGCCCCAAAGGATATTGGGCAGGAAAGTGGTACACCTTCTGCCGCGCCACCCGACGCTGCAACGAACTGCGTCAATTTGCACCGTACGAAGCACTCTGGTATCCCGTGACTCTGATAGGGGGAACGATAGCTATACAAATAAACCGATCAAAAGGAGTAAAAGACAAGAAAGCAAGGACAAAGAAATAAAAGAACCCGGAAAATAAAAGGAATGAAAAAGCAACAGAAGGACAAAAAAGTGAAAAAGGACAGACGTGAAAAACTTAGGTATATTCGAGAGGTATCTGCCGAACAACGCGGACGTATCCTGCTAAGTTGCCTCACCGGCATTCTGGGCGTGGCCTTTGCCCTAGCCTTTATCTATGCAACCAAACGGGTGATAGACACCGCTACCGGAATAACAGACGACAACCTGACGCATATCGCCGTTCTCACCGTTGTCCTGCTGACTGCCCAATTACTGTGCGGAGCTGCTGACACTTGGATAAGTACCCGTATGCAGATAGAGACGGGCAACGCCCTTCGCCACCGCCTCTTCTCGCGCTTACTGCAAAGCCGCTGGAACGAATTGGAGCGTTTCCATACCGGAGACGTAGTGAACCGGGTAGAACAAGACACCACCGCCATCGTCACATTGCTCACCTCTTCTGTCCCGGCATTCATCGTCACGAGTATACAACTGCTGGCAGCCTTTCTATTCTTCTACTTTTTAGACCCTTCACTGCCATGGCTGATTGTTGCCATCCTGCCCGTCTTTCTATCAGGCAGCCGTTTCTATATGCGACGAATGAAACGCTATACACATGATATTCGGAACAGTGACGGTCGCATCCAGTCCGTCATACAAGAGAGCCTGCAACATCGCATAGTGATTAAAACATTGGAACAAGGCGAACGGCATCTGGACAAACTCGATGACTTGCAAGACATGCTCCACAGCCAAGTCATGGGACGTACCCGTTTCTCGCTTTCTGCCCACATGTTAGTGGCCCTTGCCTTTTCCGGCGGATACCTCACGGCTTTTCTTTGGGGAGCCGTTCACCTCAGCGCAGGCTGTATCACCTTCGGAACGATGACCGCCTTTTTGCAATTGGTAGGAAAAGTCCAGCGTCCCGTGTTCGACCTCTCACGCCTGATACCTTCCGTAGTCAATGCCCTTACCGCCATAGACCGGCTATTGGAATTGGAAAGACTGCCAGCAGAAGCGGATGGTGACAGCATATTCCTCGCCTCTACCCCGGAACTGGAACTGAAAGACGTGACTTTTCGCTACACTCCCGATGACCGTCCGGTATTCAGCCGCTTCTCCTGCCGTTTCCCCGCCGGTAGCTGCATAGCTATAGTCGGAGAAACAGGAAAAGGAAAGACAACGCTCATCCGGCTATTGTTGGCACTGGCAACGCCACAAGAGGGACAGATACTCTTGATACCCGCCAAACATCCACTTGAAACCAGTCATACCGTCTCTCCGCAAACCCGCAAGAACTTCGTATATGTCCCGCAAGGCAATACCCTTTTCAGCGGAACTATCCGTGACAACCTGCTGATGGGAAACCCACAAGCTTCTCAAGAAGCCATATATCAAGCCCTGCAAACCGCCACCGCCGACTTCGTCTTCCACCTTCCCGACGGCGTAGACTCCCCACTCAGCGAACGAGGTGGTGGACTCAGTGAAGGACAAGCCCAACGCATCGCCATTGCCCGCGCTCTGCTACGCCCCGGAAACATTCTTCTTTTAGATGAAGCCACTTCTGCCCTCGACCCCGACACGGAACGGCTGTTAATAAAAAACCTGCGCAGAGACTGCGCAGGCAAAACATGTATCTTCGTCACCCACCATCCGGCAGTAGCGGAGGCATGCGAATCTATTGTCCGATTATAATCAGAGAATGAGCCCCAACGGTATCTGCCTTTGGTTAACAAACTCAGAACAGCTTCGCAGGATACTCGCCCGCATCCACCAAAGCCTGAATCTTGTCGACTACACTCTGACGGTCTTCGGGATAAGTCACACCGAACCACTTGCTGGTTGTATCAAGCACTTCGCAGGTAGCAGTGCCATCGTTAATCAGCTTATCCACCATCAGCGGGATGAAGAATTCGCTTTTCAGGTTCTCCATATTCTTCGGGTCGCTCAAGAAACTCTTGAAAAACTCTGCACTGTAAGCAAAATAATCGGGAGTGAAACCCCAGAAGTTCATGCTGACCGGAGTCGTCTCGGGAGTGGCAGTCCATTCACCGTTATCGTCGATGTACTTCACCTCACCGTCCATGCGCTGAATCTTGGTACGTTCCACTACGGAAGTCAGCAGGTTGTTCGCATCCGTTCCACACAATCCACGGGATACGGTACCGCTCTCGCTCAACGTATTGCCGATGCGGAAGCCTACCATGGAATATACGTTTTTGGAGCCTTCGGGAAGGGCTGCAAGGAATTTGCCCATTACCTGGAAGGAGTCACGACCGTAGAAATCGTCGCAATTGATAACAGCAAACGGTTCCTTTATTACATCGGCACCCATCATTACAGCATGGTTGGTTCCCCAAGGTTTGGTACGGCCTTCGGGGCAGGTGAAGCCTTCAGGAAGGTCATCTATGGACTGGAATACCAGTTCGCAGGGAATATGGCCTTCGTATTTGGAAATAATCTTGTCGCGGAAGTCCTGTTCAAAATCTTTACGGATTACGAAAACGAGCTTGCCAAAACCGGCATTGATGGCATCGTAAATAGAATAATCCATGATAGTTTCGCCATTCGGTCCCAATCCGTCCAATTGTTTCAAGCCACCATAACGCTGCCCATACCGGCTGCCAATAAGAATAAAGTTGGTTTCATATTAGTTATTATTTAAAAAGGTTAGTGTATCACAGTTGATAACGGTTGCAAATGTACAAAAATTTATGGCTGACAGAAGGGAGTTTTAGTTCATTCTTTACCACTATCCGTTCAAAAACGTACATTTAGAACGGATAACCGATGGCAAAATGCAGTGCCATACTATCCTTGAACTTAGGAATATTGTAATATCCCGACTTTCCGGTATCATACGGGTCGTGAAGCCCGATACCCAAATCCAGACGGAAAACAAGGAAATCCAGGTCATAGCGTAAGCCGAATCCCGTACCCAAAGCAATCTGTTTCGGGAAATTCTTCAAGGTGAACTCACCGTTCGGGCGATTTTCGTCCTTACGCATCAGCCATACATTGCCGGCATCCAGAAACACCGCTCCATGCAAGTCGGCAATCATACGGAAGCGATACTCGATATTGGCTTCTATGCGAATATCACCCACGTGGTTGATATAGGTATATTTCCTATCCGTCTCGGGAGGATAGCCGCCCGGACCTATACTGCGTGCAGAAAAGGCGCGCACACTGTTGGCACCGCCGATATAGAACTGTTCCGTATAAGGTGCGGTCGTAGCGTTGCCATACGACCATATCACCCCTCCGGCAATACGCGAGGCTATCATCTGGTTCTTGTCTATCCGGTAATGGTACCTGAATTCCGAGTTCAGCTTCAAGAACTGTGCAAAAGGTACCCCGAAAAGCTTCTTTCCTTCCTCACTGAACGGCTTGCCGAAAATACGGTAGACGGCAGAAGTCAGGTTACCGGCCGACGCAACGGTGGTCTGCCACCAGATGGGGTTACGCTTGCCGCGCACGGAAGCGTTGTCATAAGTATAGGTGTACTCCATGGCAGGAATGAACTGGTCGCGCAAACTAACGTAGAGTGCCGGATTCTCGGCACGCAACGTATCGAAAGCGGCAGTAGGATTGCGCAGTACATTGAATGTCAACCGGAAAGGAGTTATACTGTGCCTGGAAGTCGATTTGGGCTGGAAGTCATAAGTGACATTACCGCCAAAAGCCAACAGCTTATAATACTTGGCACGGTTCATCTGGTCGGCATATAAACGGAAAGTCGTTGTAGCCGGGAAGTCATACTCACGGTCGCCCATCCTAGGAAACACCACGCGCGGAAAGATAAGCGAAGTGGAGATACCCAGTTCATAACTGTTCATCAAGGAAGAACTTGCCTTGCCCGTCTGCCATTCGTACGAACCGTTCAACTTCACATTCCAGCTTTCACCGCCACCGAAGACATTGTTCTTCGTCACCGTAAAAGCGGCACCCGGTCCCGTCTGGTTATTGCTCTTCATGGTGACATTAAAATCCAACTCCGCATCGTAGGGTTTATCGAGCGCGGCAATGACCCTCACATCCAATGTATCAGACACAAACGCCGTATCACGCGGTATATACTGCATCTCCGCATAACGGAAAATACCGACGCTTGCCAGACGCTCCTGAATACGGGTCTGACGGTACAAACTATACAAACTCTGCATAGAACGCTGGCGGGCAATACCTGCGCTGTCCTGTATCTGACGTTTCCGCCGATAACCTTGATAGTTCAACCAACGGTAAAGCATGTTGGGACGTACCGGAGGTTTGTTGTAGTAATGTATGATCAAGCCTTTGTAATCCATGCTGTCATTGGGTTCCTGCCCCTGCTTTCCAAGAAGATAGACGGATTTACGCCCCACACGGAACTGCTTCTCGGCTACCTTTGGCATACCGGGAACGGGAATCAAGCGCATCTGGACATGCCCATTGGGAACTATCATGGTATCGGCCTGATAGGTCAGGTAGTCGGGACGGAAATAATAACAGCCCACATTACGCAGCAGGGTACTGATACGGGTACGCTCCCCATCCAGATCAGCCACATTGAATTGTTCTCCCGAACTGATAAGGGAACGTCGGCGTCCCAGCTCCATAATGCGAGTGGTACGCTCGCTGAAACCACGATAATATACCGTATCTATAAAGTAGGGGTTACGCATGTTCACCGTATATTGCAACTTTGCCTTCAGCGAGTCCTTCGGGTCGATAAATGTCTTGTAGCTGACGCTTCCGTTGAAATAGCCATAATCGCGCAGCAAGTTAACCGCCGCCTTCTGGCGTATATCGGGATTCACCGTAGACATAAGCACCGGAGTGGCGGCAAATTTATTGAATATCCACTTTCCGAATCCCTTCTCATACTTCTGGAAACCATTGTAAATCCACAGTCCGAAAGGAAAGGGATAGCGGATAGTAGAGCTTCCCAGCAACGAATTGTTCGGTGCCGTAGCAAGGGCGGCTTCCACCTCTTCCATAGCAATCTCACCAACAGACGTTTCACTGCGGTTCAATACAATCATCGGCTTTTGGCCGGTATAGAGTATCTCCCCCTCGGGCAAGTGCTTCGTGGTGGAGCAACCTGCCAGAAATATCAATCCTGCAATATATAATATCAGTCGTTTCATATCACATTCCTACTTTTTCATATCGCTATTTTCAGCCTCCGGTTTTATCTTTTTCTTCCTGAAGATGAAGAGTTCACTCAATCGGTCCATCTTCCGGCGCAGCACAAGGCCGACACCCGTTTCGGTTATCTCACCGTCGAGTATGCTTTCGTAGTTTTTATTATGGAATACACGGACATATCGAGTACCCGACGCATCAAGACGGTATTCCAGCGATATATTGTCAATGAATGATTCCGCATCGTTCGTGGCATTGGCCCCGGTGGACACTTTTCCACCGATGACTATCTGTACGCGGTCGTTGAAGAAACGCTGGGAATAACGAAAACTGAAGTCTTTCTGCGTGTCACCCGTTTCAGCAGAGGTACGGTCTTCCACACCTACACTGATATTGGCGCCTTTTATACCTCCCGCCAAGGAGTTTATCTGGCTCTGAAGCACTGAGTTCAAGGCGGCTCCCATTGACAAACCTCCTCCTTTGGCACCACTGTTCAGGTAAATACCCGTGGCAAGCATAGCAATGGCCTGCTTGCTACGCTCTTCTGCACCCATTGCCTGCAGCTCATTCTCTACTGCGGCATCTTCGGGCGCCGAAATATCGAATATCAAATCGGGAGCGTCAAGCCTGTTCTTGATGGAAATGGAAACATCGAAGTTCACCATGCGCGAACCGTCCCCGTCACCATCGGCCACAGAAGCACGCATACGTTCCGTAGCCTTCAGACTCAGCGTAGGATTCATAATATTCCCCCGCCAATCCACATAACTGCCGGGATTGAACTGGAACTCCTTCAACGGGATGATAGGCAGCGAATATTTCATGACGCCACCCGAAAGGGTATAGCGTCCGGTAAGGCTCATATCCCCTTGGGGAGTATACTGCATATTCAAATCACCGCCACCTTCCAGTTCGATGTATTTGCTACGGTCGGGACTCAGATCGGCACGAAGACGGACAGCATCGTCAATATGGACGGACATATACATTTCCAATCCTCCCAAAGACATGGCAGGAACCTCATCTGCTTTTACCGACGTCGTATCGGTGAACGAGGTAAAGGTAACCAGCCCACTGAGACGGTCTTCCACCGTTAAAGGGGAATCGGTCAACACGTAGGTTACGTTGGTATTGCCCAGCAAATTCATGTTTCCACGCATCGTGAGCCCGTCAAGCGGCCCCTTCACCGTGGCATGCAAGTCGACGAACACCTTTCCATACACCAGACTTTCGCGGGTACGCGGTGCATCCAGCAACGTATAGTTCTCTGCCAGCAGATTGAGGTTGGCAGTAGGACGCTCCATATTCCGGAAATCAACCTTACCGTCAATCGTAAACGGATTCTTGCTGGTGGTATAAATGGCAAACTTATCAAATATCAACTGATTGTCCTTTATCTGTACCGGACGGTTGTCGAACCAGTAACGTGCTCCCGCCTGGCGTGCATAGACAGACACACTGTCCAAAACAATATCACCATGCATTTGAGGCTTGTCCAGCGAACCATAAATATAAAGCCCTCCATCAATATCTCCGGTAAAGGCCACCGTTTGGTCAGGGATGAATGCATTGGCCATCTTCAATGGAAAATGCTCGAAACGGGTGGACACTTCCAGGGTATCCTTTCCGTTCTTCTGCGTCAAGATACCGTCGGCGGTCATCACTTCTTCATTATCATATGTAAAATAGGTATTCAGATAGTGCGTATTCTTGTCGCCCGGCAACCAGGTAGCCCCCAGGCCGATGTCTCCAACCGGTTGGCGTTCGTAGGTCAGTTTCTCTACATTGGCTTCGGCAGACACCTGCAGGGAAGTGGCAGTCTGTATATAATTTGCTTCGGCGGAGAACAATCCCGTAAGCCGGGGCATATAAGGAAGTACCTCCGTAAGTTCATCCAAGCGCAATCGGCTCAGTTCTACGTTTATATTCTGCAAGGAAAGGGTATCATTCTTGTCGGATTGCATACGGAAACACAGACCATCGTCGCTGTCCATATCAATATTGGCATAGACGCGCATATTCTTATGCAGATAAATCCAGTTACTATTGTCCGCAAAGTGGAATTTACGGAAAGCGATAATCGGCTCGGCAGGAATAAGGTTCAGCAGCACACCATTACCGCGACCGTGTCCTTCGGTCAACGGACGGGCATTAATACCGAATAGAACACCGGTCTGCCCTTTTCCATTCACATAATCCACAGTCAGTTCCGCATCTTCATTACGGACTTCACCCGTCAGTGTGCTACGGAACACAAACTGCGGGTTCTTGGGACCGTTTATGACACCACCTTGCAACTTCATGCGGGCAGTATCCTGCTTTACTGTAAAAAATATCGTATCGAGCTGCAAGGAGTCCATGCGCAATCCGTGAACAGCTGTACGTCCATTGATGCCGACTTGCGGAGTAAATCCGAAGCTCAGTTTGAAATCATTATAGGAAATACCCTTTGCAGCCAGGAAATAGCTGACGGGATTCTGGTTACCGGCTTCCAGATGCATGCCCGCTGAAGGAAGGACTTGGCGCAAAGCGGCATGGTCCAAACGCCGTTCATCAATCTGCTTTGTCAGGATAGAGACAAATTTATCCGACTGTTCCATCAACTTCTTCAACGTGCTGTGAGCGCGGAAACGCAGATTCAAGTCACCGGCATCAAGCCTCAACTTGAGAGAATCATGACGTGCCTCCGCTCCCATTGTAAAGGCAAACGGGTGTTTCAATGGTCGGGGCACCAAACCCAGCTTATGCAGATTCACCTCTTCCACATTTAAATCCAAAGCGCCATCCAGATAGCTGCGGTCAAGACGCATATCCGCATTTCCCTGCATCTTGAGAAGGACATTATCGCTGGCAAGACGGACGGTAGCAACGGATGACTTGAGTCCGGCATGCACATCTACACCGGAAATGTCCCAATGGACATACTGTAGTTTTTCCAAGGAGGCATTCAAAGCGGCCACAGTTTTTCGTGATGCCACATCCACCCCTTGCCCCTTAGCGGACATCTTTGCCGTAAGAGTATAGATAGAGTCCTTGGGCAGGAAGTGATGCACCTGCAAGTTGTTGATGGCAAGGTCGGCATGGTAGGCTTCCGTAGCAAGATTATAGGCGGCGTCCAAATTCAAGGCGCCTTCCTTCTCCTTCAGTTTCAGGGCGGCAGTGCACTGCGCCCCCTCCATACCGAGACGTGCCGCAAGGTGCATACTGTCCGGCACAATGATGGAGCCATCGGGAGCAATGTCAGCTAGTCCGGTCAGGAAGTTCAAGTTCTGCGTATGCATTTCGAAGTCCATGCTTCCATTACGTTTCACACTGTCGGTCAAGCTCCAGAATTCTCCTCCCCCACTCAACGAAAAGGCTCCGGGCAGCTCAGCCGTAAAACGGGAAATCTGCATCTGCTTCAGGTTTCCTTCCGTACCGGCATGAATCACCAACGGACGGAACGGATAGGCTTCCTTGAAAGCTTCCGGCAAGCCACCGGCAAAAAGCAGTACATCCTGTTTGCCGATACGGGCATTGAAACGGGCTGTCAGACGGCCGGTGGTAGGTATATTTATCAGTTCCCAGTAAGTCTGTGCCGTAAGGTTCATCTCACTATGAGGTGTCAGCAACTTCAAAGAAGGGATACGGATAACGGTAGAATCGGCAAACAACCGCCCGGTCAGGGAAGTTACACTCAAACCGGAACGCTCATACATGGAAAATTCCCGGATAACGGCATTCATATCTCTGCCGTAGTACATCACAGAATCAATGCCCAGGCGAATGTCGCGAAGAGCAATGTGCGAGGGGTCGAAGCCTATCGCACTCCCCGGGCCACCGGTATCATAATTGACAGAAGTTCCAGTCAGCAGGAATTTTCTCCAGCCATAGAACTGGTGTTTCAGGTCGGCAGCAGCGTCCGCAATCTCAGCATTTCCTATATGGGCTTTCAGCCCCATGGAGTCCAATGGCATCTGTAAATCGACCGAGACGTTCTTCAACTTCAGAGTATGGAGTGTGACTTTCCAGTTTAACGCAGTGTCAGTAGTGTCCTTGGGAGTCTCAGTGGTATCTGCAAGCATCACCTGCACATGGGTATCGCTCAATTCTATATTATTGAGGATGGCATCTTCTTTTGTAAGGTCTATGCCATGGCTTTCGAAAAAGAAATGCCCCAGTACTCCTTTGATGCACATACCTTCCATTAAATTGGAGGAGTTGACAGCAACTTGTTTCAAGGTAATGTCATCCACCTCCACTTTCCCTTTGAGTAAAGGCCATGCCTGTACCCGTACGTTCAAACTTCCAAGATTCAGCAAGGTATCGGGATGCTGCACATCAACAGCACTGTCGGCAGGCTGTACCACCAATACACCGCGGACCAACAAATTCAAAGGAAAGCGAAGGTCAATCCGCTCCACGGATATGTCCATACCCGTAGCACCTGATGCAATTGCCGTAGCCTGCTTCCGTATCAAATTCTGTACGGGAGGCACATAAAGCAATATCATCAATATTATAAACAGTATAATAGGAGTAAGCAACACCCACAGTGCTGTTCTCAACCATTTTCTTCTCATCGGAACGTCAATCTTTCATCGTATTTAAAAGTCCTACAAAGTAAACAATTTCTTTCGACATTTGGTTCCCGACAGAGAAAAATCACGTATTCTTCTCTGTTCCCCCATTACGGAAAAGCTGTTGCCTGAGTAATGACATCCTCTATCAAAACGAGGGCGGCAAGGGCGTGTTCTTTCAACTCTCCGGTAAAAGGCACTCCATGAGAAGTTTCCAACAGTTTCAGCAATGCAACCAGTTCCGCTGCTCCAATTAAAGTAAAGAGGGGAATCATTTTGTGGGAGACAGCAGCCATCTCGTCCACATCCTCATTCTCCACAGCCTTCTGCAAACGCTCCGCATTGAGGCGGGTTTCAGCCACAAAACTTTCCAGAATGGACTTTGCCGCCTCGGGGTCATCGACCGAAAAAGCAGTGAGCGAAGAGAATTTATACCCCGGGCAAGCCGAAGTTTCCGAAACTTCCATAACCTCCATCCCTTTGTCCTCCATATTCAATTCATGTAGCAATTCACTGACGGTAAACGGCTTATGCAGGCATCCGGCAAATCCATGCACCGTAAATTCCTCACGCTGCATGTCACTGCGGGCAGTGACAGCAATCACCGGAACAGACTGTGCCTGCGGTATGTTCGAAGCACGAAGCAGTTTCAGTAAATCAAAACCATTAATAGCAGGCATCTGCACATCAGTAAGCAGAACATCAAAGGTTGCAGTGCGCAAGGCATCCAGCAGTTCATCCAGTTGTAAACAAGAGACAGAATTTATACCACTCTGCTGAAGCATGGCGGCAGTAAGGGTAAGCTGAATACGGTCATCATCGATAAGGAGGACATTCTTCAGTGAAGAATGAGGAACGGGGAATGAAGAATTGCCATTCGGCGTGGCAGCACATCCCGATTCTTCATCCTTCATTCTCCGTCCTTCACTCCTTACGGGATAGATAGGAATATATATGGTGAAAGTGCTTCCCTTGCCTGGCACACTGTCTACATCAATCGTGCCTTCAAGCAACTGTACCAGCATACGGACAATGGAAAGTCCGAGTCCAAACCCCTCTTTACCCTGAGCACCCGGTAAGCGGGTAAACTCCTGGAAGATACGTTCCCGGTCGGCAGGTTCCATACCTTTACCGGTATCAGCAATGGCAACTACCAGTCGACGGTCCTCGTAACGGGCAGTCATGGTAACACTGCCTTGGTCCGTAAACTTCACGGCATTGGACAGCAAATTGTTGATAATCTGGCGCAGACGCAAGGGGTCGCAAATATAGGTACCGCCCAGCTCCGGGGCAATGTCGCAATGAAGCGCCAGTCCTTTGGCAGCCGTAAGTGGTTCAAAACTGACGTGTATCTCTTCAAGCAGGCGGGAAGGATGAAAGGTGACCCGGTTGATTTCGGCCTTGTTCAAATCAAGACGATGGAAGTCGAGCAAATCAACGACCAGCTTCAGCAGATGTTCCGATGAGGTTTTCATATTGTCCAGATAGAACCGCTGACGCTCATCCACCGTCAGACGGGAAAGCAAGTCGGCATAGCCCATAATAGAACCGAGCGGGGATTTGAAATCATGGGTAATGGCAAGCATCAGTTTTTCACGGACAGCGAGTAAATCCTCGGCACGACGACGGGCCTCTTCCAACTCACGACGGTAACGGTTGCTTCGGGTTATGTCGCGGCCGATGATAATAAGAAAAAAAGCGGAAAGCAACACCGCACCTACGGCAATGCCACTGATAATCTTGGCCGAACGGCGTCGGACCGCTTGTTGATACTCGGCTTCCGTCCGTGCACGCAGCAGAGTTTCCGTCTCGTAATCTTTCAGCAAGCTGTCAATACGAGCGGTCAGCATATGGTCCAAGCGTTGCAGATAGCGTTTACGTCGCTGTATAACAGTGTTTACAGCTTTTTTCTGCTGGGCCACGGCACGCAGTTTCTCATGCAAAGAATCGGCCGGATTATAGGGTTCAATCACCGTATCCGTTGCAAATTCAAGGGAGGTCTTTACCTGGATAGCCGTATCTTTCTTTGGGGGGACAAACACTTCACCCAAACGACGGAAAAACCCCTTCTTCCGAGGGCGTGTCACGACGGTATCCCGATGTGTAATGATACGGTGCTGCACACGCTGCTGAGTCACTACCGAGTCCTGCTGGGCAATTATCTGCTCAATGTCACTGGTGGATACCATGCTGTCATTCGCCTCACTCAGCGTGCGCAGCATTTTTATCGTATTGGTATCCTTCTCGCGTATCAAGGCAAGCACGCTGTCTGTCCATTGTACATCGCGGTCATCAGTAAGAATAAGGTTCTCCATTTCCCGGTGTACGAAAAACAAGGAAAAAAACAATACCGCCAGCAACAAAGTGTAGCCTACGGCAATCTTTACTTTGGAGACATTATTCATACTATCAAATCCTTTCCCTGGTCTGTTTACGGAACCTCAACCACAGCATCACTCCCGCACTGGTCAGTCCGAACGGGAAAGCCATCCAGACTCCCGTCAGCCCCCAACCGAAAACGAAACCGCAAAGGTACCCTACGGGCAAAGATATAATAAAATAGGATATAAATGCAATAATCATCATCGGTTTCACATCCGAGATGCCGCGCAGGGCATTGGCAAAGTTAATCTGCAACCCATCGCCGAACTGGTAAATCAAGAACGGGAAGAAGAGAGCGGCAACCATGCCGGACACTTCCGCATTGTCCGTAAACCATCCACCTACTTGACCGCGAAGTGCAAAGACGATACCCAGCAACACCACCTCCATACACAGGATGATGTGAAGGCCGGCATACGCCGAGCGGCGCACATTCTGCCCGTCTCCCTGCCCCTTGAAGTTGCTGACACGCACGGCAACCGCAGCGCCCATGCCATAATACATCATGAAGGTGAACTGAGAGATAGTAAGCATTATCTGATGCGATGCTAGGGCAAGTGTCCCCAGCCAGCCCACCATGACGACGCTCAGACTGAAGGAAGCGGTCTCCATACCCATCTGCATACCCACGGGCCAGCCCAGTGCATTGAGCTTCTTGAACATCGGCATCGACCACCCCAGCCGCATGAAGCCGAGCCTGTAACGGATAAACCGGCGGCCGCGAAGCACAATCGCCGCAAAGACCACCACCATCACAATGCGGGAGAACAAGGTGCTGATACCCGCACCAAGCAGTCCCATCTCCGGAAAGCCCAGCTTTCCATTGATAAGTATATAGTTTCCTACGATGTTAAGCGCATTCCCTCCGAGCAGAATCCACATGGCCGTCTTGGTATCGGTGATGCCGTCCGTAAACTGTTTGAAACCGTTGAACAGCATGACAAAGACCAGTGAAGCAAGCAACACCAGATAGTAAGGCTTGATTAGAGGCAACAATTCTCCGGGCTGTCCCAGCCGCTCCACATTGAAATAGAGAACAGCCATGACAAGAGTCAGCAACAAAGCCACCAGCACATTGGCAACCAGGCTACACCGCAACGCCTGCCCTGCCTCGGCAAAGCGGCGGTTACCGTAGAAGCCCCCTACAACCGGTGTCAGCCCGTAGCTGAAGCCCGTACTGAAAATAATGCAAAGAGTAAACAGATTGTTTACGAAAGAAGCGGCACCCAGTTCCTCCGTGCTGTGATGCCCAATCATCAGCGTATCGGCAAAACCAAGCACAATGACTCCCAACTGCCCCACCACAATGGGTAGCCCCAGGAGAAGCAATGCTTTATAGTGCTGCTTATACGTATCAAATAATTTTTTCATACTAAAGGTTTTCTTTTTGGTAATAAAGCACAATCCCGTTTTCATCGCGGAAGGTCTGTTGGGCGACCCTATGAAGCTGTTCTGCCGTCACAGAGCGGTAATTGTCCACTTCACGGTCTATGTCTTCTGCCTGTCCGGTCAGTTCAAACCAAGCAAGATTCGTGGCAACATTCAGATAATTGATGTTGCCGAATATCTGTGTAGACTCAAACTTGTTCTTTACTTTCTCCAATTCTTGTTCTCCAACAAACCCGGATTTCAACTCTTCCAACTCTTTCCGGACAGCAGCCTCGGCTTGTTCCAAAGATACGCCTGCAGATGGTTTTCCACTGATATGCAGCAGGCCGGCATCCCGTGTACCGGAGATATAGGCATCGAGACTGGAAAAGAACTTCTGCTCCTGCACCAGCCTGCGGGTCAAGCGACTGGAACGTCCATTGCTCAGAATATCCGACAGAATATCGAAGGCATAATAATCGGCATCCTCACGGCTGCACATGTGATAAGCCATGAACAAAGCATCCAGAGGAACATTCCGTTCCACCGTCTGCCGGCGTTCTGCCGTCTGTACAACTTCTTGCGGTAATTGCCTTACGGGCACATTCCTACGGGGAATGGGAGCAAACCATTTTTCTGTCAGCCTAACCGTTTCTTCCCACGAAATATTTCCGGTAACGGCCAGCACTGCATTATTAGGTGCATAAAAACGAAAAAAGAATTCCTTTACCTCGTCCAGCGTGGCATTGGCAATGTGAGAGAGGTCTTTCCCGATAGTAGGCCAGCGATAAGGATGCGTTTGATAAGCCAAAGGACGAAGCAGATGTCCCACATCACCATACGGCTGGTTCAAGCAACGTTGTTTAAATTCCTCCATCACTACCGCACGCTGCACTTCAAGACTTTGCTCACTGAATGCCAGTTCCAGCATGCGGTCGGACTCCAGCCAGAAGCCGATTTCCACATTCGATTTTGGAACCGTCAGGTAGTAATTGGTTATATCATTATTGGTCCATGCATTATTCTCCCCGCCTGCCAATTGCAAAGGAGCGTCATAATCAGGAATATGCACCGTACCTCCGAACATCAGATGCTCGAACAGATGGGCAAAACCCGTATGCTCGGGATGTTCGTCACGGGCACCCACATCATAAACAATATTCAAGGCAACCATCTGCGTGCTGGTGTCCTCATTGTGCACCAACCGCAGACCGTTGTCAAATATTTTTTTGTTTATCTTCATAAAATGGAATGACAGAATCTATCATCAATCTATCACTGTCACTTTTTTAATAACCACATCCTCTTCGGGACGGTCGTTACGGTCAGTCTTGACCTTCTGTATTTTATCAACAATATCCATACCTTCCAGCACTTCACCGAACACGGTATATGCACCGTCCAAATGTGGAGTACCGCCCACGGTAGTATAAGCCTTCACCTGCTCGGGGGTAAACTTGAACTCCGGTTCCTTGGCAACCTGAGCCTCTGCCTGCGCAATCAAGGAATCTTGCAAATCCATCAGACCGTCCTGGTCATTATTCTTGCGCATCTTGTAGATTTCCTTCATGTGTTTCTGCGCCAACGCGTTGAAAGCATTGTTCAAGCGCATCTGATTCATCTGCTGTTCCATCCCCAACAAGGTAGAGTCATTATACACTTTTCCGGTCACAATGTAGAACTGGCAGCCGGATGATGCCTTGTCAGGGTTCACCTCATCACCCTGGCGTGCAGCCGACAAAGCACCTTTTTTGTGAAAATACTTCGGATAAACAAATTCGGCAGGAACGGTATAACCCACGTCGCCTGCCCCCAGCATCTTGCCTTTCGGAGCCTTCTTCGATTCCGGGTCACCTGCTTGTATCATAAAGTCCTTGATGACACGGTGGAACAGCGTACCTTCATACGTGCCGTCTTCCACCAGCTTGATAAAGTTATCACGATGTTTCGGGGTTTCATTATACAGTTTCACGGTGATGTCACCCGCACTTGTTTCAATCTTCAGCTTCGTTTCTTTTTCCATATCTTCCTCTTTCTTTTGTCCCGGCTTGCAAGCAGTCAGACCGCAAACCAGTATAGTTAATAATACAATAAGATTTCTTTTCATTTTGTTTTTTATTTAATTTAAGTTTGCAAATATACTAAAATCAGACAAAAGCACTTACCTTTGCCTACATAAAAGAGATAAAAGGCTAAAGCAATGACATCCATATTAATTGTAGAAGATGATATTACTTACGGCATGATGCTAAAAACATGGCTCGGCAAAAAAGGTTTCCAAGTAACCTCTGCCAGCAACATTGCCCGTGCTCAAAAACATATTGAGTCGGAAACCGTAGATTTGATATTGTCTGACCTGCGCCTGCCCGACAAGGATGGCATTGACTTATTGAAATGGCTGGGCGAACACGGCCTGCAAATACCGCTTATCATCATGACAGGATACGCTGACATACAGTCGGCCGTCCAAACCATGAAACTGGGAGCCTGCGATTACATTGCCAAGCCTGTGAACCCGGACGAATTACTGAAAAAAATAGGCGAAGCCTTGAATGCATCATCCTCCGCTTTGAAACAGATGATGCATTCGTCCCGAACAGATGATGCGTTTACCCCAAACAGACCATCCGTTTCACCCAAACAGACGATGCATTCCGACAAGATGAAAAATCAGCCTCTGAAGGGTGCAGAAGGCTCATTGTCCTCCTCCGACTTCCTTGAGGGAGAGAGCGACGCAGCCAAACAACTCTACAATTATGTGAAACTGGTTTCACCTACCAATATGTCTGTACTCATCAATGGTGCCAGCGGAACGGGCAAAGAATACGTAGCTCACCGCATCCACCAGCTCAGCAAGCGTGCCGACCAGCCGTTTGTAGCCATCGATTGCGGTTCTATTCCCAAAGAATTGGCCGCTTCGGAGTTCTTCGGGCACATAAAGGGCGCCTTTACCGGCGCACTGACCGACAAAACGGGCGCTTTCGTCGAAGCCAACGGCGGTACCATCTTCCTGGATGAGATAGGCAATCTGAGCTATGAAGTGCAAATACAGTTGCTGCGTGCTTTGCAAGAGCGCAAGATACGTCCGGTAGGTTCAAACAAAGAGATAAGCGTGGATGTACGTCTGGTATCCGCCACCAACGAAAATCTGGAGCAAGCCATCGAAAAAGGGGCGTTCCGTGAAGATTTATATCACCGTATCAATGAATTCACCCTACGTATGCCGCAACTCAAAGACCGCCGTGAAGACATCCTGCTCTTTGCCAATTTCTTTCTGGACCAGGCCAACCGCGAAATGGACAAGCAACTGACCGGCTTTGATGACAAGGCATCCCGCGCCCTATTGGAATATCCCTGGCCCGGCAATCTACGCCAAATGAAGAATATGGTACGCCGTGCAACCTTGCTGGCACAAGGCAAATTCATTACTATCAACGAACTGAATGAACTGAAAGGACCCGCACCGGGCATCATCGGTATCCCTCTCCGCAATGAGGAGGCAGAGAAGCATCAAATCATCGAAGCCTTGCGGCAGACGGGAAACAACAAGAGCCGCGCTGCACAACTGTTGGGCATTGACCGCAAAACGCTGTACAACAAGTTGAAGCTTTATAACATATCCGACTAAAGGGTGTGGAATTATTCCACACTCCCCTCCACACATTCCACACTTTTCCACACTATGCCACACTTTGCACAGAAACATATATCACTAACTATCAGAACATTATCCAACACACACTCTTTCTGGCACACCATTTGACCTATATTAGACGTAAGCAACAAGCGCTACAACAAGCAAGCACTTAGACTTAACAATAAGATATACCAACCTAAAAGCAAATGAATTATGAAAAAATTAGTATTAGTAGCAGCCCTGTTTATGTTTGTTTGTGGCGGAACGTTCTTGGCTCAAGCTAAGGCTCCGGTAGAACAGCCGAGTAAGACAACAACCTTGTCTAACGACACTGTGGTAACGGATACTTTGCAGAAAGCCGAGAACGTCCAAGACACAGCAAAAGTGGCCCAATAACAGTAAGCACACTACAACAAAAAAGCCGTTTCCTCCTTGTCTATTCTGGGAAACGGCTTTTTTTATTATCAATTGTTAATTAAAACATCACCAATGTCTTTCCGGATAAAGGTCATTCCACCATGCCGGACTATCCTGCAGCCAGCGGGCAAACCAAGCCATAATTGAATTGTGCCACAATTCACGTTTTGCATAATCAAGTACAAAATGGTTTTCACCATCTACGGTAATAAATTCCACCGGCTTACCCAATATCTTCAGCGCATTATACAATTGGATACTTTCACCGATAGGCACGTTTGTATCTACCGTGCCATGCAGCAACAACAGAGGGGTATTAATCTTGTCCGCATTGAACAATGCTCCATGCTTCGTAAACAAATCGGGATTATTCCAAGGATAGCTATCGGCTGCCGCAACAGAGTTATAGGAATATCCCCAATAACCCTCGCCCCAATAGCTCGTTACATTGCTGATACCAGCATGCGAGGCAGCGGCAGCAAACATATCCGTCTTAGTCTGCAGATACATCGTCATGAATCCTCCATAAGAGGCACCCAGGCATCCGATACGTTTATCGTTGACAAACGGATGGGCTGCACAGAATTTCTTCGTACCTTCAATGATCTCATCGGCCGTACGCTCACCCCATGCATTGACATGGCGTGCAGAGAACTCCTGGCCGTACCCGATGGCACCACTGGGCTGGATAACATAAACCACATAGTCACGTGACGCAAACAACTGTGCACAGTACGGGGAAGTTATACCGCGGGTTGTAGGAGTCGTTCCTCCATAATAGTATACGATAAGCGGATACTTCTTGTTCGGGTCAAAAGACGGCGGCAGACAAACCATTCCCTTTATCTCCGTACCGTCCGAAGCTGTAAAGTTCCACTCTTCCATCTGTCCCAGCTCAATCTTATCGAGGATGGGCTTCATGGGATTGGCAAGCAGGGTAGAAACTTTTTTCTTCGTGTCGTACGTATAAGCTACGCCCGTGCTGGTGTTTCCTCCGCCCACATAGGCAGCCACAACCGGATTGTCATTGGCCAGCGTGAAGGAAGTAATCACATCTTCTTCAAGCGGAAGCATTTCAAAGCCGCCCGTCTTCGGAACATAACGGTAGATATGCCTGCAATCCCCATCAGTCGTATCGAAATAGATACATCCGTCCACACGGTTCCACTGCACGAGAGACACCGTAGGATTGAAATCGCGCGTGATAGCCTGCACTTTCTTTGTAGCCAAATCCATAATGAATGCTTGGGTATCAAAGTCATTGGCTATGGGATGTTCACCGCAATTCTTGCCAATGCCTCCGAAAGCAGACGGACTGCCCGTCACCAGAAGCTGCTTCCCGTCCGGAGAGTAAGAAGCACTTCCCAGATAAGCATCCCAGGCGACCAGCGTATCTGCCTGCAAGGTGGTCAAATCAATCTCGAAAAGAGAAGAGAGGGAGAAAGGGCATCGAGTGATGTCCGGCTTGGAAGTGCTGCACAACAGTTTCTTGCCATCCGGGGAAATATCATTCAGATAGACGTTGTGACTACCGTAGGTCAGGCGCTCGGAAAGTCCCGTCGCCACATCGTATTTCATGAGATAATAGCGGTCACGAGAATTGGGGATACGGTCGTCCGGATGCAAGAGACGTTTCAACGGGCCACTCACCTTTTCGCCCTCGTCCGTGAGCATATAGATAAGATAGTCTTCTGTAGGAGACCAGCTGAAATATCCTTCGGGAACATTCTTCAGCAGCACTTCCTCACGCATCGTGGCGGGATCGAACACAACCAGGTCATTCTGCTCCTCGCCCATAACCGTATAATAGAGCTTGTTGCTGTTGGGCATCCAGTTCATCTTTTCATTGGCATTGGGCAATATCACCCGGCCGGTCTTTACCTCGGTCAGCTCACAACGGGTCCTGGAACGCTTCACGTCGTAATTGTCCGAATAGCGGGTCAGCAGATACTTGCCGTTGGGCGAAAGAGAAACCCTGCTCGCTCGGGAGCCGAAATTGGTGTTGAACAAAGAGAAACGTCTCTTCATGTCCGGTGCCATCCGGCAGGCTACATCGGCAAAGTCCTTTTCCTTTTCAAATTCGCATTTCAGCATCGGCTGCATCTTGTCGTCCGCGCTTGAAAGCAACTTGATGACAATCTCATAATCCGCTTCGGGGTCCATACGCAGACTGACAGCCGTAGGACGGACCTGCGACAAGCTGTCCTCCGCTGTCTCCTTGACTTGCTTGGATTCACCGTTTACAAACACCTCAAAACGGGCAGGAGAATATACATTCAGCTTGCCCTTCATGAAACGCTCCGCACGCAGATTGGTAGCAAACAGATAGAACAGATTGTCCTTGTCTGCCTTTGCCACAGTTACATATCCAGCCGTATCAGCAACCATACGTTCGTACCGACCTCCGTCGAAGTCGAGACTGACCTTCGTCTTCAGAAGATTGCCGGTAGTAAACTTGTCTCCCTTGAAGTTGATACTATCGCCCTGGAGGGGAGTGCGCACCGTAACGGCAGGACGCACATTATACTCAGCAACTCTTTCCTGAGCTTGGGCAGCCAATCCCGCAAGGAGCAGCAAACCCGACAAAACTGTGATTTTCTTCATTACTGTAAGATTAAATCGTTTCAAAACCATTCCATAAATTTCCAGGAGGGACGGGAGCCTCCACTTCTATCGGTTCTTTGGACACCGGATGCACAAAACGGATATACCGCGCATGCAGACAGATGCTGCCGTCGGGATTGGAGCGGGGCGAACCATACTTCAAATCTCCCTTGATGGGACAGCCCATCTTTGCCAACTGACAACGTATCTGGTGATGGCGTCCGGTTTTCAAATCTATTTCCAACAGATAATAGTTCTGCGACCGCCCGATGAGCCGGTAATGCAAAATCGCTTTCTTGCTGCCCGGCACCTCCTTGTCGTATGCATAACTCTTGTTCTGTTTCTCATTTCGCACCAGATAGTTCACCAATTCCCCCTCTTCCTCGCGGGGTAAGTTCTTCACTACTGCCCAGTAAGTCTTCTTCACCTCGCTATTCTTGAACATCTCGTTCAGACGCGACAGTGCCTTACTGGTCTTGGCAAAAACAACAAGACCGCTCACGGGGCGGTCCAGCCGGTGGGCGACACCGATAAAGACATTTCCAGGCTTGCTGTACTTCTCTTTCAGGTACTGCTTTACAGTTTCCGAAAGCGGTGTATCACCCGTTTTGTCTCCCTGAACTATCTCGGAAGCGGTCTTGTTGACTATAATGATATGATTGTCTTCGTATACGACAGTCATCGGTTGTTAATGTTTAATGATTAGTGATTAATGATTAATGACTAACACCCAACTTCTCATTAAACATTAATCACTAATCATTAATCATTAAATTACATATTCATCCCACCATCTACCTGAATAACCTGACCGGATACATAAGAAGACATATCAGAAGCCAGGAAAGTAGCGATATTTGCCACGTCTTCGGGTGTGCCGCCACGACGCAAAGGAATCTTCTTGCACCATTCAGCCTTCACCTCTTCAGACAAGGCGTCGGTCATGGCTGTCATGATGAAGCCCGGAGCAATGGCATTGGCACGGATTCCACGAGAACCCAGCTCCTGAGCGATAGACTTGGCCAAAGCAATCATACCGGCTTTGGAAGCAGAATAGTTGGCCTGGCCGGCATTGCCGTGAACACCTACCACAGATGCCATATTGATAATGCTACCCGCCTTCTGGCGCATCATGATGGGTGTGCAGGCATGGATAAAGTTAAATGCCGATTTCAGGTTGACATTGATAACCATATCCCATTGCTGTTCGCTCATACGCATCATCAGACCGTCACGTGTGATACCGGCATTGTTTACCAGAATATCAATACGTCCAAAGTCCTTATGGATTTCTGCCACTACATTGGCAGTGTCTTCAAAGTTTGCTGCATTGGAGGCATAAGCTTTTGCCTTTACTCCCAAAGCTTCCAATTCTTTTGCCGTAGCCTCGGCATTTTCATCAATCACCAAGTCAGTGAATGCAATATTTGCTCCTTCTTGAGCGAACTTCAAAGCGATAGCCTTGCCGATGCCGCGTGCAGCACCTGTCACAATGGCTGTTTTTCCATCTAATAATCCCATATTATTTTAAAATTATTTATAAAATGTATTCTTACTTCTTTCCCAATGCACCAAGTACCAGACGGGTCACGTAAGTATCGCGTACCGCATCGTCCAGATTGGCCCCTATATGGCCGCGGATATAAGGTGTTTCAATACCTTTGACACTGTAATGCACAATCTCGGCAGTCATATCCAAGTCATCTATCTGGAAAACACCCTTCTCCATACCTTCACGCAGAACCTCCTTGAAAAGCTGGGTCTCTGTAGCATCGAAACGTTTGCGCACTTTCTCCACTCTCCAAATATCCCGAAAGAAATTGGCACGAAGAGTACCATTCCGAAAGACAACCTCTTTTACCGCATCCAGATGAGTGTAAATCATTTCCATCAGTTTCTCGTCCGGCTGAATATCTTTCTCTACCACGTGCTTCATCATATCCGAAAGAATATCCAGCTCCGACTCGACAACAGCCAAGTAGATATCTTCCTTGCTCTTAAAATAGGTATAGAGCGTTCTCCTACCTTTCTTTGAAGCGAGGGCAATATCATTCATCGTGGTATTTTCAACACCCATCTTTGCAAACAGCTGACGGGCAACGTCCACTAATTTAGCTTTTGTCTTCGATACGGTCATAGATTAATTGCACATTGCTTTATTATTTGAGCAAAAGTAAGACATTTCCGCATATCTTACAAGAAAACATTCATTTTATTAATGAACAGCCCTAAAAAGGAAGAAAAAAAGTAGGCTTATTATCGTTCTATTTATCAACATATTACTCATTAAAATCCACTTAACCTCAAAAATATCATGCATTTTATTTGCATATTAAATAAAAAGCCGTACCTTTGCACCCACAAAACAATAACATCGCGGAGTGGAGCAGTTGGTAGCTCGTTGGGCTCATAACCCAAAGGTCATTCGTTCGAGTCGGATCTCCGCAACTACAATGAGGATAAAAGGTTTTATAAACCGTTTTATCCTCATTTTTTTAATTCCCATCAAGGACAGAAAAAATGTTTGCGCAAATAATGTTTGTGCAAATTGCTTCCACACTTCCACCTCCTCTCCACATCCCTTTATTCATCGGCATTACAGATGCGGTGGAAGCAACTCAAAAGTGTGGAAGCAAAATTTGCTTCCACACCGTTTCACAAACAGAAATACTGACACACAAGAAGCTAACATGAAGTAACACAAGTTATTAATTTCTTGTATCACATCTTATTTATATCGTACCTGCACGAAATCAATATCCTGCAAACACGGTATTAATTCCATCTCCTCCCCCTTCAAATGCAATCAGAACAAATGCGTACAGCCACACAAAGCCAAGACTTCAATACTGTTTTCCTCTGTGCTTTATTCAGAGAATGAAGGTATTTATTACGTCGGACATAAGGAATCAACAGTATGCAACGGCCATGATGCAATCGCCTAACGGCCATCAACAACCCGCTTAACAGCCGTCAGCAGATCGCCGCACGACCATTAGGCGCTGATAAGGCAATGAGTAAAAGGGAACACTCCCCTATACACAAGTAAACAAAGCCCTATATACAACGGATTGAAAGCAGCGGTTTCCCTTAGAATATCCTGATGAAAAGCAACCCCAGCCCGATGGCAACGCCAGTCGAAACAAGTCCGGGAAGCATGAACGAGTGATTCAGCACATACTTGCCGATACGGGTAGTTCCGGTACGGTCGAAATTAATGGCCGCTACTACGGTGGGATAGTTGGGAATAAAGAAGTAACCGTTTACGGCCGGGAACAGAGCAACCAGTATCATAGGCGAAATGCCCAAAGCGATGCCCAAAGGCATCAGTGCGCGCACAGTGGCGGCCTGGCTATAAAGCAGAATCGACATGGCAAACAAGGCTATCCCGAACAGCCACGGCATTTGCCTCACCACTCCCTCGATGGACTGGGTCAACTGAAGCATGTTTCCCTGAAGAAAAGTATCTCCCATCCAGCAATGCCGAATATGGCAATCACCGCCTGCATGCCTGCCGGGAAGACGGAACCTTGCGTTGCCTTCATGCCGTCGGTGCGAGTCAGCAGCAAGATGAGGGCGGCGGCAGAGAGCATCACGATTTCGATAATGGCGGACATGCCGAGTCTCACCGTCTCGCCGTCTATCACGAAGGCAGGACGCAAACTGTCGAACGAACCAAAGAACACGATAAAAACAGTGGCAAGGATAAAGATAAGCACGGACAAGACGGCATGCCGTTTATTGTGTATATCCTTTATCTCCACCTTCTTGACATCAAGATAGCCTTCGGTCAACCTCTTTCTGTACTCCGGGTCGTCTGCCAGCTCCTTGCCCACCTTCATGGAGAACAAGGCGCCCACAAGTACCCCGATAATGGTAGCAGGAATCGTTATTTTCAGAATATCGAACAAGGTGACATCAAATCCCGCCAGCAACCCAAGCAGTGCGACGGTGGCAGCCGAAATGGGACTTGCCGTAATAGCCTGCTGCGAAGCAATCACCGCAATGCCCAGTGGCCTCTCGGGACGAATCTTGGTCTCCGTGGCAACCTCGGCAATCACGGGAAGCACCGAATATGCCACATGTCCCGTGCCGGCAACAAAAGTAAACAAATAGGTCACAATAGGGCTCAAGATGGTGACCTGCGAAGGATTCTTCCGCAACAACCGTTCTGCCAGCTTTACCATATAATCCAGTCCGCCAGCCGCCTGCATGCAGGATGCGGCAGAAATGACGGCGGCTATCATCAACATAACGTCAATGGGAGGTGATGTAGGCTGCAATCCGAAACCAAACGTCAGAATTGCCAGACCTATCCCTCCCATTACACCCAGTCCAATGCCGCCCAAGCGGGCGCCTATAATGATAGCTACCAATACAAATGCCAATTGCAAGGCCATATACTCTACACTTTTTGATTCATGTGCAAAGATAAGTCATTTCGTATTATGGCTACTCACCTACTTCTATTTTAACTGCTTGTTTTAACTCCACACTCAAAGAGGCATCATCCTTTAACGGTGTCCAGAACACCCGGCGGCATTCATTCTTCTGCAAAAGACAACGATGATAGCGACTGCCGGACAGATGCTCCGTATCGATATGGAAGGAACCGGTATTGACATCCCAGTCGGCTATCTCGTCCAGATTCAGATAAAGGTTGCGCACTGTGCCGCTGTTGAGATGCAAGCTCTGCGCCTGCGCCGCAAGCGCAGTGACATGGCAATCTTCCAGCCGGGCAAGGTATCGCGTGCGGAAAGAGAGCGTATCGCAACGGAGTCCGTAGAAATTGGCTTCCATATCTTCCACATCTACCACAACCGCTTGTACCTCCGCAGGCAACCGCAATTCCATCCCTTCTGAACGAACCCTTATCCAAATGTCATTCTGAAGATGCTGTTCCAGCTTATCCTCCGGAAAGTCAAAGGTGACGAGCAGGGTATCGCCAACGGAAGTCATCGACATAAAAGCCTCCATATCCCCTGCATAGGAGAAACTGCCCTGCTGCAAAGAGTCTCCGGCAGTTACCTCCAACGGCACTTCCCCGAACGAGAACATACGCTCTGCCTCCACAATACCTTCTTTTTTCTGTTTCCACACCACCGGAGGCTGTGTCAGCTTCAACACCCTGCACGAGGGCAGCTGCACCGTTTTCCGTTCTCCGCCGATTTCCATAAAATTATCTTTCTGAGTGACATTGCGGTCCACCACATAGAACATGAGTCCGCATACCATTGCCACACCGGTAACCAGCATTCCTATCATTATATAAGTCGTTCGTTTCATAACTGTCTTCTTTTATTTTTGTTTCTTGATAAACTCCTGATACATCCCGGACAACTCCTCGGCAGAGATGCCCAGCGTGAAAATCTGCTTGAAGAAATAATCCACTTCCTCCTTCAGAAAATACTCTTTCCTCAACGAAAGAATCAGCTTACGTGCACCTACCGACACAAAATAGCCGATACCCCGCTTGTTGTAAATCACTCCTTGCGTCTGCAAGTAGTCGTACGAACGCATCACCGTATTGGCGTTGACCTCTACCACAGCCGCATATTCCCGTACCGAAGGAATACGTTCTTCCTCCTGATATTGCCCGAGAAGTACCTCGTCGCAAATGCGGTCTGCTATTTGCAGGTAGATGGCTTTGCTTTCCTTAAAGTTCATAGTTACCAGCGATTAATGATTTCGGACTCCTTGAAACGGAAATAGGCAAGCACCCAGTTGAAAAGGGCGAAAAACGAAGTTATAAAAATCAGCCAGTCACTCGATGCTTCCCTGTTGATATAAGGCTCGGTCATAAAAAAATTATTGGGTAGAATGGTTTCCAGACACAATACAGCTATCAGGATATATGAAACGAAGATGCAGACACCGGCCGCAAAAGTCTTGATAAGTGCATTTTTGGGCCAGACCGTACTGCCCAGCAGGAAGAAAGACTGTAGAAAAAAGTAGCAGCTCAGGAATATACCCACCACAGCCGGTCCGCTTCCTATCGTCTCATAGAAACGGTTCGTGTTACAGCAGAATTCCCACAACGGAAAGGAGTGAACGACATGCAGCTCCGGGTAGGCCAGAAGATAGAAGACGACTCTTGTCAAGTCCGCCAGCTTGAAAGCTATCAGAAAGACCAAGATAAAGCCGCAGGTAGCCACCAGCCAGCGGGCAAAGAATTTCTCGAACATGGTGGCAGGTGTCATGAGCACAACGGTACGACTCGTCTTGCTTTTCATCCTTTCCATGGTAAACGAGGCGCTAATGCATCCCCAAATGACAAGTCCCCAAAGAAAGAATCTGGACTCAAACTCCCAGATAGGGTCCATGCCCACAGCTCCCGCTTCCAGATTGTGATACTGATAGTATCCATTCCAGACAAAGACTATGGCCAACATTCCGTAGACCATCACCGAGCGGAGTATATAGGTCTTCCAATTCTCCACCATCTCTTTGCGGCATACGTTCACAAAGCGATGCAAACTAAAAAAGGTATCGCGTATCATTATTCATTTGTTTTAGTGTGAAACATTTCCGCTATCTTCCCAGGCTCTGCAAGTACGGCGCCAAACAGCAGTTCAAGATTAATCTCCGATTCCTCACCTTCCGTATTGGGCAGCATCAAGAAATTGCCTTGTACGGAGGGAAGCGTGTACAAGGCAGTCGCAGCCAACTCCCGGTCGTCACTCTCCAAGAAGAACAGCTTACTGCAAATGCTGGCAGTGGATTCGTCCAGCAATACGCGGCTGTTGTCCATAATCAGCACATGGTCCAGTACTTTGTCAATGTCACGCACCTGATGGGTGGAAATGACAATCGTCTTGTCGTCCGACATACCCGAAGCCAGAAATTTGCGGAACTGGCTCTTTCCCGGAATATCCAGTCCATTGGTAGGCTCATCCATCAGCAGCAGGGAAGTATTGGTGGCCAGCGCAAAACTCATGAAGATTTTCTTTTTCTGCCCCATGGACAAGGCTCCCAAATCAGCATCCATATCCATCTCGAAGAAATGTAGGTACTTCACCATGTCTTCCTTGCTGAAACGGGGATAGAACTTACTGTTCAGTTCAATATAGCTGACCAAGGAAATAGGAGGCAGCTCGAACTCCTCGGGTACCAGAAACATGTCCTGCAACGTGACGGGCAACCGGCGGCGCATGTCGGTATCATGATACATCACTCTCCCACGTTTGGGAGCCAACAAACCGCTCATCAGATAGAGCAACGTAGACTTGCCGGCTCCGTTCTTACCCAACAGACCGTAAACCCGGCCGGCTTCCAGCGAAAGTGAAAAATCGCTCAGGACTTCTTTCCGCCCCTTGCGATAACTAAATGAAATGTTTTCTACTTGTAACATACGCTTGGATGAATTAAATATCTTATTGTTTATGTGTATTAGTATAATAGTACACCGCAAAAGTAGACATTCTTTTCAATACGACAAGCGTTTCAAGAAAAAAAATGCTCAGAAAAAGGAACAATTCTATTCTTTGGTTCGAAATTAGCCTCACACGCAAGAAGATTAGGACACTTCTGTATCCATTTAGGACTCTATATTTCCTGCCACTTGCTTTACATTTGCAAAGGAGCTAAAGACATGAATATGAAAAACGAAGAAAAGATTTACCAACTTAACACATACAATATAGCAGAATATACAAGTACGGACTATACCGACAACGATATTGCTATACTTGGAGATTTCAAGAACTTGCTTTTCAACAAGTATTTCAAGTTGAATGCAAACATCTATGTGGTCTGTGTAAAAGGAAGACTGCAGATAAACATCAATACCCAAAAATATGCTATCTACCCCGGTGAGATGCTGATTTGTATGCCCAATATGATTCTGAGCAATTGCACAACCAGTTCCGACTTCAAGGGCGCCATGTTCTGTCTGTCGACCCAGATTACACAGAAGTACCTTCATAAAAGTAGTGACATATGGAACAAGGCTTTCTATATCAGCCAGAATCCGGTAGTACGCATTGACAAGGACAGAGTGCAACTGTTCGATTTATACTATAAGGTGATACGTGCCCGAATGAAACAAGCGGAGCAGCCCTACTACAAAGAAGTCATCAGGTCGCTGATACGCACCATGCTGTATGAGCTGCTGGCAGATTTAAACCAGTTGAGCACCCCTCCCGAAAGCCAAATGGTGAAGCGGAGCAACATTCTATTCAAGAGATTCCTCGACCTGCTGGCCTGCACCGAGGTGAAAAAACGTTCTATTTCCTATTATGCGGGTAAGCTGTGTGTTACTCCCAAATATCTTTCCACCGTCTGCAAAAAGGTCAGCGGAAAGACAGCCTTCGAGTGGATAAACGATTATGTGGTCGAAGACATCAAATATTTTCTGAAGTATTCCAATAAGTCTATCAAGGAGATTTCCGAGCATCAGGATTTCCCCAACATCTCCTTTTTCGGGAAGTATGTGAAGACACACTTAGGCACTTCACCCACGGACTACCGCAAGCAATCACTGCCTCCAAGGGGGACCCTGCAACAAAAAAGGAGGAGCTAAGAATCACTCTCCACTCCTCCCGACACGACAAACAACTAAAATTATTGCTATTTGATGCCGTCCAATGCCTTGTTTGCTGTGGCATTGGTGGGGTCGATAGCCAGAATTTTATTCCAGTACTCTTTCGAAGTAGCATAGTCACTCTTCAACAGATAGTAGTAGCCCAGATAACTGTAACACTCTATCAATGCAGAGTTGTACCTCGGTTCGTTTTTGGCAAGCAGTACGTCCACCACCTTCTCGTAATAAGGTTTCGCCAATCCCTCTGTAGTTTCGGGGTCCATGGCAGAGTGTGTGCGGGCGCGCCACATATCTCCCAAATAACTGTCGGGAGCTTGTTCGGCAACAAGTGCGAACACAGAGTCGGCAGCCTGCAATGCCGCCATGCGGTCGGCAGACTGAACGGAGAGAGTGTCCGAGGACGTACCCTCTCCGTAGTACAGACGCCCTAACTGGAATAAGTTTTCGGACGTCTTTTTATCTTGTGCCAGCGAGTCATAGTACTTTTTATAAGCAGCAATGGCTTGGGTATAGTCGTTTTTCAATTCATAAGCATCGGCAATCTCACGCCACAAATCCACCTGACTCTCATCCTTCTCCAATGCCTTACCATATTCCTCAATGGCCTGGTCATATTTCTTCAGAGCACTCAACAGAGCACCGTGATAGCGGTAATCCAAGCATGAATAATCGGCATTATCCGAAGCATTGAAGAAAGCATCGGCAGCCTTCTCTGCCTCGTCATAACGCTTGAGGTCGACATTGTTGTACATCACAAGCCGGTTGAATGCGGCATGGCGGGCATTCTTCTGCAAACCTTTCTGCGCCACCGCCAAGGATTTCTCGAAGTCGTGGTTCAGGAATAGTGCAAAAGCATATTTAAGGATGTCATCTTCCGTAGCCACGGGAGTATCGATGAACTTGGCATAGGTGTCGGCAGCCTTGCCAAAACGGTTGGTGGCGTAATACACTTCCGCCAGCTCCTTGTCTGCTTCCAGGCAATCCGGAGCTATGGCCTCAGCTGGTTCAGCTTCTCTATGGCCTGCGAAGGACTGGCAGACTTGTATGCCTGCGCATATTTCAGATACGCATCCTTATAATTCGAATCAAAATAGATGGCTTGCTCATAAAGCTGGCATGCCTTTCCGATATCTTTCCGGGCAAAAGCGATGTCACCCTCGAGTACAGAAACTGCCGGAGCCTTGTTGTCGGCCTTTCTTGCCATCTCCAGATAGGTTTCCGCCTCTTTCAGCTGTCCTACATCCAGATAGGCACGGGCCACGGAAGTCACAAGCTCCACATTTTTCTTGTTCTTGCCCTTCAGCAGTTCTCCGGCTGCGTCGGAAGCCTGCTCCGGATTCGTCTTTATCAGACTTTTTACTTTATCCACCCCCGCCTGCCATTCGGGCACCGGCGTTTGTGCGGCGAGCGTACCTGCAAACAGCATCGCTCCCAAACAAAATACAAATCTACGTTTCATGTTAGCATTCATTTTAGTTATTCATCCTTGACGTTCACCACGCGCACCGGTTGGGTGGCGGGGACCAATCCCGACTTCAATATAATCCGCTGTCCCCGGTCGGAAGCGAGGAAAGAGGCAAATCCCCACGGAAGTGCGCTCCGCGGATCATTCAACAAGGCATAGATGCTGCGTGCCAACGGATAATCACCGTAATACAAATACGCCTGATAGGGTTTGTAACTGTTGTCCGGCATGGCCTTGTCAGCAGCACTGACGGACATCAGCCGCACCTCTTTACTGAAAGAGAGCCCCGTACTGTCATTCCGGTCGCTCAGCCAGTTCACGCCGATAATACCGATGGCATCAGGCGTGCGGGCCACGTAGTCAATCACCTCCCTATTGGTTTTCAACGCTTTCAACTGACTGGAAAGCGGTACACCCTTACAGATGGAATCGACAGCAAAACGTACGGTACTGGAGTTCTTGTTGTCAAACACAAGACTGATATCCCCCAGACGGGAAGCCGGATAGATATCTTTCCACTGCTTCGCATCACCCGTCAGGATGCGGCGGATGTCCTTCACACTAATCAATGAATCCGGATTGCCAAGATGGGTTATCAATGCCAGCCCGTCCGTAGCAATCTTTATCTCCTGCGGAAAAAACTTCCGGCTATTGAAGGAATTCATCTCTTCGGGAGTCAGTCTGCGACTGGTTATTGCCAACCGCAGACTGTCCTTGAGCAAGAGGTTGACGGCATCGACTTCCGTCACATAACGGGGCACAATTCCTGCCAAGGGGAACAGTCCTTCGAACACGTCAATTTCTTCCTGCACAATAGGCTGGAAACTTTCGTCCGCAGCAATTGCAATCACACCGGAGGTATACGTATCCGTTTGTCCGTCCTTGGGCTTGCTTTGGCAGGCAGACAGCAGAGTCAGCAGCACCAGCAAGCCTGAAAGCTGAAGTTGTTTCACCGTTTTCATAACACACACACTTATTGTAATCTAAACATCACCGGTATCGTATATTTCACCGATACGGCCTTACCATTCTGCTTGCCGGGAATCCATTTGGGCATGGACATAATCACACGGACAGCTTCTTTATCCAGATAGGGGTCTACACCTCTCAGCACTTTCACATCACGCACCTTGCCGTCGGCACCTACCACAAACTGGCAGGTTACACGCCCTTGCGTACCGTTTTCCTGGGCAATGGTCGGATACTTCATATTCTTGCTGATGAACTGCATCATCTCGGCCTGACCACCGGGGAACTGGGGCATCTGCTCTACCATATCGAAAACCTTTTCAGGTTCCGGTTCGGCCTGCGTCACCACTTGTTTCAAGTCGGCGATGTCCTTGCCGTGTTCCTCGTCATTACCTTTCACGTCGGCAATGGAGATGGCAACTTTCGTTTCCGTCAGTTCTGTCTGGCTTTTTATTTCATCCTCGTCCCTCACTTCCTCATCCTTTTTGATGACGGGAGCGGTAAACTTAATGGAGCTTTTCAATGCAGGCGGCGGTGGGGCCACGGGCTCTATCCGCTTCATCTCTTCCTGCTTCACTTCCGGTTCTTCCAGCTGCGAAGGGTAGTCACTTCGGTCATCACCTCTTTCTGTTTGGGGGTAGCCATCTTTATCAGCGTAGGGATACTGAAACCTATCAATGCAATTACAATTACCAGTATCACGGCAATGTTGTGCCGTCTGGGAGAGGTCTCACGCATCTTATAGGCTCCATATGCTTTGTTCTTACCACTGAACACGAGGTCACACCATGCTTGGGAGCTTAAATCTACTTTAGCCATATTCTTTCCTTTCTTTGGGTGTTACACATCATTCAGCAATGTTCTGGGACAATTCGCCCTTGCTTTCGTAGTTCTTCATCAAGAACTCGTCGGCTTCGGCAATATCCGTTATCACATACTTACCTATATTACATATCTGCATTTCATCGAGAGCATCAATCAGATTCTTGTACGAAGACTTATCGGTAGCCTTGATGATGACTGTCGGCGTATCCTTTCCGCTTTTTATCTCGGAAAGCTGTTTCCGGTAGTCATCCTCTGATATCTTAAGATCCAGTTTCTGCTGCTTCAGTCTGTTCACCTCGTTCACAGCAACTCTATTACGTTGCAGAAGCATTGCCCGCAGACCATCCGCCTGATAGGTAGTTTCCTTCAGTGAAGTATAGTCCTTGTAGTTAGGTTCCCCTTCGTAATAATACAACTTGTTGTCATCCCCCAGCAACAGCGTGATGGCTTGGGAAGCCTTGACTTTGGTCTGCTGCTCCTCGGTGATGGTCTTGTCATTGCTCGGCATGCTTATCTCCATGGTCTGAGGTTTGCTCAGTGAGGTACAAAGCATAAAGAAGGTAATCAGCAACATGTTCATGTCCACCATAGGTGTAAAGTCCACCCTGACAGTCATTTTCTTCTGCTTGCTTTTTCCACCTTTCTTGTTGCCGCTTTCTTGTATTTCAGCCATAATGTTTCCTTTCTTGTTCTACTTGTAACTCGTAGCTTGTCACTCTTCACTTGTGGTCTTCAGAGAAGTAATCAGGTTGTACCGGTTCTCTCTGAGGTCCTGAAGTGAGTTCATCACATTTTTTATTACGGAATAAGGAGTATTGGCATCTGCCTTGATGGCAATGCGCAAATCACTGTTCACTGCACGGGCGTTGCGTACCCAGGCCTTGAACTGATTGTCAATACTGTCTGTCGGTATCCCCTCATTCTTCAATACAGCATCTTGCTGGTCTTGCGGCAAGTCGAGGTATTTCTTCATACTCTTCATCGGCACACCAAAGGTAGACGCCAGCATGAATTTTTTAGTTTCCTCCGGAGTGAAAGTCACTCCATACTCCTGCCCCATAGCTTCCAGCACTTCGCGCAAGTCGGACTGCTTGTCCAGACTCATAAATACTTTTCCGCTCGGATCGACCAATATCTGGAGTACATTTGTCTCCGGAATCTTAATCTCGGATACAGAGGCGGGAGTCGTTACTTGTACCGGCTCTTTCTTCACGAACGTAGAAGTCAGCATGAAGAAGGTCAGCAGCAGTACAGTTACGTCACTCATCGCCGTCATATCGATGAACGTACTTTTCTTTTTTATTTTCGCTCTGCCCATAATCGTTTCATTGAAAATTAAAATTGAGAATTCATTCGTTGAATAGATAATAGAAGCCTACGTCACAGCGCAGCTCCAACTATCAGCAGTCAACTATTTATGGGTAGCTGCAAAAGTCTGCACGATGGAGAAACCAACCTCATCGAGGCTGTAAGTCAACTTGTCAATCTTGTTTGTATAATAGTTGTAGGAGATAACGGCCAATGCACCGGTCAAGATACCGAAGGCAGTATTAATCAAAGCCTCAGAAATACCTTGCGACAGAGCCATGGAGTCGGCTGAACCTCCGGCTGCAAGGGCGGCAAATGAACGGATCATACCGATAACTGTACCGAGCAATCCCATCAATGTACCTAAAGTCGTGATGGTACCAATAATAGGAAGATTCTGCTCCATCATCGGCAGTTCCAGCGCAGTGGCTTCTTCCAATTCCTTCTGGATGGCAAGCAGTTTCTGGTCTTTGGACAGCTCTGTGTCATTCTCCATCTCGGCATACTTCTTCAAAGTGGCATTTACCACATTGGCTACAGAACCACGTTGTGAATCGCAGATTTGTTGTGCCTTCTTCATATCACCTTCAGCCAAGGCTGCTTTGATGTTAGCTACGAATTTCACCAATGACCCCTTACCAAAGGCAGCGCCAATGGCAATATAACGTTCAATACTCAGTGCGATGACAGTCAGCAAAAGCGTTTGAATTACAGGAACAATGAATCCACCTTTATAGATGGTACCGAGGAAGTTACCCGGCAACGGATGGTTGTTCGGGTCGTTGTTCATAAAGTTGGAGGGATTTCCCAACACAAAGTGAAAAATAAGCACGGCGATGATAAAACAGATTACGATTACCCAACCGGCGGATCTGATGCCTTTAAAGAGGCTGCTTTTTTTGAGTAGTTTCCATGATGAAAAGTTTAATTGTTGGTATTTAAATAGAGTTTTGAAAATAAAGCATAGGGATACGACTTCCCGCTTACGAACCGACAGGGCGTAATCATCCTTGCAACCTTAACTAACATATATGTACACTAAAGGTCACCTGCCTTCAGTCTCTTCAAGACAATAAGGAGAAAAAGGGGGAAATCAATAAGAAGAAAAGTTGGCTAAATCAAAATCCGCCGAAGCGTATAAATATAGTAATCACTGCCCGTCAATGCATAGTACGGGTCTTTATCTGAGTAGTATAATTTAGAGCGGCCTTGCACGAGTAGATTCTCGTGGTTGGATAACATCAAAAGAATGTTTCTGAGGAAAAGATTGTCTTCAATCACCCTGCGCAAACGCTGTTGATGAGAAGAGTAAGTTTCGGAAACCGGTTTGTTTCCCAGTTCGACATCCGTAGTCCATGCGAACTTGGTATTCGTGAACAATGAATTCTTCTTGTCAATACTATTGTCGGAAGTAGAAGAACATGAAGATAAAGAAGCGGAAACTTCAGCAGTTCCGGCCATTCTGTCATCCACCTGCACCAGGTCAATGGCTTTACCGCTAATGCTGCAAGTCAACATCAGTAGCATGCATATCCAGAATGTCTTTACAGTTGTTTTCATGTCGTCTAATGATTCTACAATAAATAACAGATGTCTCTCTTATTTGTTTTACAGCTATGTTACTTTCTTTTGTAAAAAGATTAAATTGTTCACTGATTAAAGGATTTACTATACCTTTTAATACACTGTAAAGGTACGAAGAATATATGAAATACGAAAGTGGAAATAGGATATAAAATACTGATTTAAACGTTTTTAATCATTCATTTAGCACCTTAATTCGGGAATTAATCTGATGAATATATGATGAATAATTATATATAATAAGGTATAGTGATTAGCGGTAGAAACGGAATGTTAGAGGAGAGGTATATAAAACGAACAAAGCCTCCGTATCCTTATCAGACACGGAGGCTTCTTCTGAAAACGGCGACTACCTACTCTCCCACTGTTACGCAGTACCATCGGCGTGACCGGGCTTAACTTCTCTGTTCGGAATGGGAAGAGGTGGAACCCCGGTGCTGTAGTCACCTGAATAAGGCAGACATGATGAGAAAAAAGTAAAGTGTCCATACATTGCTGAACGTATATACCTCCATACACGGAAGGCAAAAAGTGGACGGGCAATTAGTAATGCTCGGCTATGACATCGCTGCCTGTACACCTGCATCCTATCAACGTTGTAGTCTACAACGACCCTGAGAAATCTAATCTTGTGGCTGGCTTCGTACTTAGATGCTTTCAGCACTTATCCAATCCCGACTTAGATACCCGGCAATGCACCTGGCGGCACAACCGGTAAACCAGAGGTCAGTCCAACACGGTCCTCTCGTACTAGTGTCAGAGCCACGCAAATTTCATGCGCCCACGATAGATAGAGACCGAACTGTCTCACGACGTTCTGAACCCAGCTCGCGTGCCACTTTAATGGGCGAACAGCCCAACCCTTGGGACCTTCTCCAGCCCCAGGATGTGACGAGCCGACATCGAGGTGCCAAACCCCTCCGTCGATATGAGCTCTTGGGAGGGATCAGCCTGTTATCCCCGGAGTACCTTTTATCCTTTGAGCGATGTCCTTTCCATACAGAAACACCGGATCACTATGCTCTAGTTTCCTACCTGATCGACTTGTAAGTCTCCCAGTCAAGCGCCCTTATGCCATTACACTCTGCCGACGGTTACCAATCGTCGTGAGGGCACCTTTAGAAGCCTCCGTTACACTTTTGGAGGCGACCACCCCAGTCAAACTACCCACCAAACAGTGTCCCCGCAACAACGGGTTAGAACTCAAATAATCAAAGGGCCGTATTTCAACAGCGGCTCCACGGACACTGGCGTGCCCGCTTCAAAGCCTCCGGCCTATCCTACACATCAATTACCCAAATTCAATGTTAAGCTATAGTAAAGGTTCACGGGGTCTTTTCGTCCCATCGCGGGTAATCGGCATCTTCACCGATACTACAATTTCACTGAGCTCACGGTTGAGACAGCGTCCAGATCATTACACCATTCGTGCAGGTCGGAACTTACCCGACAAGGAATTTCGCTACCTTAGGACCGTTATAGTTACGGCCGCCGTTTACTGGGGCTTCAATTCAATGCTTCTCTTGCGATGACATCTCCTCTTAACCTTCCAGCACCGGGCAGGTGTCAGGCTGTATACTTCATCTTTCAATTTTGCACAGCCCTGTGTTTTTGTTAAACAGTTGCCTGGACCTATTCTCTGCGCCTCGCCGTTAAGCGAGGACCCTTTATCCCGAAGTTACAGGGTCAGTTTGCCTAGTTCCTTAACCGTGAATCACTCAAGCGCCTTAGTATATTCAACCCGACTACGTGTGTCCGTTTGCGGTACGGGTACCTGCAGGATTAAGTTTAGCGGATTTTCTTGGAAGTATGATTACACGCACTATTGGATTGTTCTAAGAACGCTCCATACTGTCAGGTTCGACTCTTGCTCCGGATTTGCCTGGAACAATCAGCATCTACACCCTTCAACGGACTATTCCGTCAGTCCGCGGCGCTGTCACGACTCCGTCTCCACGTCACTCCCACAGGTAGTACCGGAATATTAACCGGTTCTGCCATCGGCCTCGCCGTTCGGCTGAGCCTTAGGACCCGACTTACCCTGATCCGATTAGCGTTGATCAGGAAACCTTAGTCTTTCGGCGAGGGGGTTTCCCACCCCCTTTATCGTTACTTATACCTACATTTGCTTTTCCACACGCTCCAGCAAAGCTCGCGCTTCACCTTCGACGCCGAGTGGAATGCTCCCCTACCGATGATTTCTCATCCCAAAGCTTCGGTAGAATACTTATGCCCGATTATTATCCACGCCAAACTCCTCGACTAGTGAGCTGTTACGCACTCTTTAAATGAATGGCTGCTTCCAAGCCAACATCCTAGCTGTCTTAGCAATCTGACTTCGTTAGTTCAACTTAGTATTCATTTCGGGACCTTAGCTGTTGGTCCGGATTGTTCTCCTTTAGGACATGGACCTTAGCACCCATGCCCTCACTCCTGACATAGAACTGACACGCATTCGGAGTTTGTCAAGACTTGATAGGCGGTGAAGCCCTCGCATCTTATCAGTCGCTCTACCTCATGCCAGTATAAGTCAAGGCTGCACCTAAATGCATTTCGGGGAGTACGAGCTATCTCCAAGTTTGATTAGCCTTTCACCCCCACCCTCAGGTCATCCAGAAGCTTTTCAACGCTTATTGGTTCGGTCCTCCAGATGGTGTTACCCATCCTTCAACCTGCCCAAGGGTAGATCACTTGGTTTCGCGTCTACTCCTTCCGACTATACGCCCTGTTCAGACTCGCTTTCGCTTCGGCTGCAGATCTGAAATCCTTAACCTCGCCGGAAAAAGTAACTCGTAGGTTCATTATGCAAAAGGCACGCCGTCACACCAGAAGGTGCTCCGACCGCTTGTAGGCACATGGTTTCAGGAACTATTTCACTCTTCTGTTCGAAGTGCTTTTCACCTTTCCTTCACAGTACTGGTTCACTATCGGTCTCTCGGGAGTATTTAGCCTTACCGGATGGTCCCGGCAGATTCACGCAGAATTCCTCGTGCTCCGCGCTACTCAGGATACCACTAGGCTTCGGTTGGCTTCGCATACGCAGCTCTCATGCTCTATGGCTGTACTTTCCAGAACATTCTGCTCACCAACTTTCTTGCCACGGCGTGGTCCTACGACCCCACCCATGCCGTAACATGGATGGTTTGGGCTGTTCCCCGTTCGCTCGCCACTACTGGGGGAATCATTGTTTATTTTCTTTTCCTGCAGGTACTAAGATGTTTCAGTTCCCTGCGTTAGCCTCCTGCAATGCAGGATGATACTTCTTCAAAGTACCGGGTTGTCCCATTCGGAAATCCGCGGATCAAAGGTCATTTGCACCTACCCGCAGCTTATCGCAGCTTATCACGTCCTTCATCGCCTCCGAGAGCCAAGGCATCCGCCATGTGCCCTTACTTACTTTTTGTCTTACCGATCACGTATGGTCGATATATACTTTCAGCTTTTAACTTTACTTTTTTTTGGTCACATCATGTCAAAGAACGGTGTTTCAATTATAAAACAATAATCAAAACGGAGTGGAGAATAACGGATTCGAACCGTTGACCCCCTGCGTGCAAAGCAGGTGCTCTAGCCAGCTGAGCTAATCCCCCTTCTTATAAGTGGAAAACGGAAAGTGGAAAGTGGAGAATCCGGAGAGTTCCCGATTTTCAGTTTTCAATTTTCAGCTTTCAACTTTGAAGTAGTCCCAGGCAGAGTTGAACTGCCGACCTCTACATTATCAGTGTAGCGCTCTAACCAACTGAGCTATAGGACTGTCAGTCAAACCCTCGCCTTACGGCTCGGCTTCTACTTTTCTCGTATATTTTAATAAACAAGTACGCGCAGTACAAGAGGTTCTTATGGAAGCATAACTTCAAGAACCAACGATCGAGTCGAGACGTCACTCCAGAAAGGAGGTGTTCCAGCCGCACCTTCCGGTACGGCTACCTTGTTACGACTTAGCCCCAATCACCAGTTTTACCCTAGGGCGCTCCTTGCGGTTACGCACTTCAGGTACCCCCGGCTTTCATGGCTTGACGGGCGGTGTGTACAAGGCCCGGGAACGTATTCACCGCGCCGTGGCTGATGCGCGATTACTAGCGAATCCAGCTTCATGGAGTCGGGTTGCAGACTCCAATCCGAACTGAGAGAGGCTTTCGGGATTAGCATCACGTCGCCGTGTAGCTGCCTTCTGTACCCCCCATTGTAACACGTGTGTAGCCCCGGACGTAAGGGCCGTGCTGATTTGACGTCATCCCCACCTTCCTCACATCTTACGACGGCAGTCTCGACAGAGTCCCCAGCATCACCTGATGGTAACTATCGATAAGGGTTGCGCTCGTTATGGCACTTAAGCCGACACCTCACGGCACGAGCTGACGACAACCATGCAGCACCTTCACAACTGCCTTGCGGCTGACATGTCTCCACATCATTCAGTTGCAATTCAAGCCCGGGTAAGGTTCCTCGCGTATCATCGAATTAAACCACATGTTCCTCCGCTTGTGCGGGCCCCCGTCAATTCCTTTGAGTTTCACCGTTGCCGGCGTACTCCCCAGGTGGAATACTTAACGCTTTCGCTTGGCCGCTTACTGTATATCGCAAACAGCGAGTATTCATCGTTTACTGTGTGGACTACCAGGGTATCTAATCCTGTTTGATACCCACACTTTCGAGCATCAGCGTCAGTTACAGTCCAGCAGGCTGCCTTCGCAATCGGAGTTCTTCGTGATATCTAAGCATTTCACCGCTACACCACGAATTCCGCCTGCCTCTACTGTACTCAAGACACCCAGTATCAACTGCAATTTTACGGTTGAGCCGCAAACTTTCACAACTGACTTAAGCGTCCGCCTACGCTCCCTTTAAACCCAATAAATCCGGATAACGCTCGGATCCTCCGTATTACCGCGGCTGCTGGCACGGAGTTAGCCGATCCTTATTCATACGGTACATACAAAAAGGCACACGTGCCTCACTTTATTCCCGTATAAAAGAAGTTTACAACCCATAGGGCAGTCATCCTTCACGCTACTTGGCTGGTTCAGACTCTCGTCCATTGACCAATATTCCTCACTGCTGCCTCCCGTAGGAGTTTGGACCGTGTCTCAGTTCCAATGTGGGGGACCTTCCTCTCAGAACCCCTATCCATCGAGGCTTGGTGGGCCGTTACCCCGCCAACAACCTAATGGAACGCATCCCCATCGATGACCGAAATCCTTTAATAGTTCTACCATGCGGAAGAACTATGCCATCGGGTATTAATCTTTCTTTCGAAAGGCTATCCCCGAGTCATCGGCAGGTTGGATACGTGTTACTCACCCGTGCGCCGGTCGCCATCAAACTTAGCAAGCTAAGTTCATGCTGCCCCTCGACTTGCATGTGTTAAGCCTGTAGCTAGCGTTCATCCTGAGCCAGGATCAAACTCTTCATTGTAAAAGTATCGTGACTGCGCAAATTAAAAAAAAATTAAAGTGCGGCAGCTTAATTATCTGTCCAGGACGCTCGAATTCAAAAAGTTTATCTTTACCTATTTATATAAAACAGGTATTGACGGTTCTTTTGTTTTACCCAGGTACGACGCGCCTTAATCATTAGTTTCCAATTATTAATTTGCGAAGCACCTGCTCTTGTACTACTTGTATTGTTTATGTAAATCTGTTCAAAGATCGCTCGTTTCACGATTGCTGTTCTTTTCAGAAAGCGGATGCAAAGGTAAGAACTTTAAAGCATATCTTCCAAATATTTTCGGAAGTTTTTTCATTTTTCTCTTTCCTGTATTTTCAAATCCTTTAAACAAGGATAAGAAAAGCAAAACAAGAAAAGTTCTTTTTCTTTGCGAGTCGGACTGCAAAGATAAGGAGAATTATTAATAAGTTCCAAATGTTTTTCGAAAAATATTTTTATCTCTTTTTATTTCTCTGTGTCACCTTCCACACTTCTGTTTCAGTATTTCAATCTTACCACTTTCCTTCTCTTGGAAAGCGGGTGCAAAGGTATAGGATTTAACAATACAAGCCAAACATATCTATCATTTTTTTTAATAAAAATGAAACTTTTTTGTAACTTACTGATTCATAAATGCATTTCGCATTAACAATTTTGAAGAAAGGAAAAAGAGAGAAAATAACTATACATTATATATATACGTGCGCGCGAAGAGCACGAAGAAAGAGAATAAAAACATTTTATAAGCATGCCGGATTGGGTGGTGGCGGTTCTGTCAGTATAGTCGCCGCATCAAAGCAGGTAAAAACTATAAACCGCAAAACGTTCTGTGATGCTTTCTCAAATCACTTTGTGAGTTTTTTTAAAGTTATTAACACAAAACGAAATGTGATTTTTCATTTGTTTTCTGGCACTCTTTAAACACCTATCAAAAGGCCTTTAAAAGTTCCTCAAATCATCCGGAATACTTATCTTTGTGTGAATTTAGGAGGAATGTGTACTTAAAAAGAACAAGGAATAGACAGCGGAGAGAAAAATATCCCCGTTGTTATACTAACTTTCCACCTCACTCATTGGCCGGATGTACGCAGCCCACTTGCTCCATCCGTTTGATATCTTGTAGGCGTTGACAGCATTGTCGGGCACATGGATGTTAGGTATCCGGGGAGCGTTAAGCAGTGTCCAGTAATCGGTCGACGGAGGTGTTGATGTTCGTATTATCAGGGTCTTTAACAGAGGACAATTCCCCATACCGGTCACCGACACGGCATTTTCCCCGATTTCCACACGGGTCAGTCGTGGCATATCCCCCAATCCATTAATTGCTGTGACATAGGGCGGATATACGAATTCCGAAAATCCGGTGCCACTGAAAGCGCCAGCCTCAATAGTTATCACTGAGTCAGGAATGGAAATTTCTTTCAACGCCTCACAATTGCAGAAAGCCTGCTTTGAAATAGTATCGCATCCATTGCCTATTATGCATCTTTCCAGAGAGACGCATCCGTAAAAGTATTGGTATCTGATATTCCTGTTTTCCGGCAATTCGATACTTTGCAAAGACGTACATCCGGTAAACAGATTATTGGACGAGGTGGTGAAATTTAGCCACTTGAACTCATTGAACGAGACAATCCGCGTATTGTTTGCAAATGTGCTGGCACTGATTGCCCGTTGGACAGCCGCCTCCTCTTCCGTTATATAGCCGTCCTTGTCGGCATCCCATACACCAAGGCAGATGCGCCGGGCTTCCGCGTCCTTGAAATGAATGGCCGCTTCACCGACAAGTACCAGATTCAGTCTGTTGAATACACTTCTCAGTGCATCTACCGTGTCCCGGTAGTACTTGGAATGCACAGTAATCGTGCCCTCCAGTACCGGTATCGGGTCTTCGCCGGACAGTCCTTCGGCTGACAAGCCGGAGTAGCTGCCGTCGGAGAGGCGGGCGAGCATGTCGAGAGCATCGGCCGTGTAGTATTCTTCATTGAAACCTATTGCGCGGATATGTTTCAGCGCGTGGGAACCGCCTTGCGGTTGCTGTGCCTCGATGACGTCGGACAGCAGCCTCATGGGGCTGAGCATCGGGCAGTTCTCTATCCAGAAGTCCGTGATGTTTCCGGCACACTGGCCGATGCGTAATCCGTCGGTGGACAGCAGGGGGAAGTTCCTGAAGCCGATGTACTTGTTGTTTGCCGGGTATTCGATGACTTCGAGACTGCCGCCTTCCGGAACCTTAATCTGGCTGAGCCCCGTGCCGTCGGCATATATCTCACGGATGTTCTGGCAGGCGCTCAGGTCAAGAGTACCCTGCAAGGTGGCAATGTTTGACAACAGGACTTTCTGTAGGCTGCCGCAGTCGGCAAGGGTAAGCCCGGTGATGGTGATGATGACGTTATCGGTCTTGCTGCCCAGGATGAGCTCCGTCAGGCGCCGGCCACGGACCACCATGGTGCCGCTGACGTTCTTCCGGTGCCAGTCGCCGATGGAGAGCAGCCAGCTCGCCGCCTGGATGGCGTTCTGCTGGTCGGCAGAGCCGCCGAGGTCGATGGTCATCCGGCACACTTCACCGGCCTTGGTCCTTGCGCCCTGCACGATGCTGGTACCGTTTGCAATGGCCGGGTACATGTCGAATGCCGGGGTTATCTCGTAATCTATCAGGTCGCCTGCTGCACGCACGATGATGGTGTCCGTTCCGCTGTTTGAAAACAGACCGTAGCAGTATTTCGACATGATGTACATGATGCGCTTCTTCACCCAGGCGGTTTCGGCAGAGCAGAAGTCGCCATGCGATTGGGTGATAGGGTCGGTGTCGTTGGTATAAGAGCCGCTGTTGTAGGCTATCTTGGCTATCTCGTAGCGTTTGGCATCGGCGTTGACCAGCGTGGCCGGGAAATAGTTCTTGATGCGAGATAATACTTCTTGTAGAAGGCATATACCTTGTCATAGGGAGTGCCCGAGGATTGTCCGCACAGGCTTTCCATGGCACTGAGCATCTTCCGCATGCCTGCCGCAATCTCGGCGCTGAATGCCAGTTCGAGCATGTTCCAGAATACGGATGTCTCGCCGTTCCAGATGGGCTGGCCGTTACTGTAAACATCGTGCATCTCGCAGTGGTAGGGCTTGCGGTCCTGACCCTGGTTGTCTATCGGGAAGATGGTGTCGGCATCGTCCAGGCGCCACCGCCACTTGCTGCCGGTAGTGCAGAAGTTATACGGATAGGTGTTCTTCGCCCGCTGGTCGGTTCCGGCCGTAAACTCCACGAAATTATGATGGAATACGGCGTCGCTGATGTCGAAGCAGTCGGGTATGGTAGCCCGGAAAAGCTGCTTCCTCGCATTGACGAACAGTTCATTCAGCTGGTCGGCCGTGAAGGCTGATAAATCACTGCTCAAATACTCTTTGAGCTGTGTCTTAAGGTTAATCTGCCCGGCCCCGATGTCCGAAGGGATGAATTTCCCTTCCGCCGCCTCATAGTAGTACAGATTGTAGAGGTCGGCATCGCTGGTCTTGGCAATCCAGTACTCATACCCCGTGCTCCGATATTCCGCAACAGAAGCATTCAGCTCCGCCAGCGTGCCGCCAAACGGACGGATGCGGTTGTTGCAGACATATACGGCGTTATAGGAATCTATCCACCTCTGCGCAGAGAGCGGTTCGGTCTCGTCGGCATTCAGCTCTCCGGCGTCGAAGTCCCAGCAATTGGTATCATTGTACTGGAAAGCTTCCTCATCGGCATTGTACGCCCAGTATGACTTGCCGCGGTTCCAGGGCACGCGGAACAGTGCCCCCAGCGGTGCGTTGTCCGAGCCCTCTACAGAGAGAAGTTCCGGGAAAGCCTCCGTATCATATCCGAAGCAGAGGTCGTCCCCTTTGTCCGGACCGAAGGTGAACTCACCCATGCAGGTATATACATCCTGCCCTTCCTCGTTGACCGACTTCGAGAAGCCGATGAACGGTTCCTGATAGACGGCCACACGTATCTTCGGGTCGGCAGCCATCGCCTCGTTCTTCATGCCCATCTCCTTGAAGAGGGCATCGTAGGCATCCACGCTGCCTGCCTTGTGGTCCTGCATGGAGCTCGCCCAGTTCTTCTTGGCGGTCAGGCGCCCGGACTTCGGGACGTTGTCGTACATCAGCACACAGTTCTTGTCCGTAGTACCGTCGGCATAGGTCGCAATGGAGGCTATCTTGTTTCCATCAGCGTCCTTCAGCCCTTTCATCTTAAATCTAACATTCCACTCCAGGTATTTTTTGGAAGATGTACCCTGGCCTTCCACCAGCAGATTGGTAAGCGTGAAGTTCCTCTCCGGCTTGTCCTTGAAGAAGACTTCCAGATTACCCGCCACGCCCGAAGGGTTCATCAGGTTCGGGAAAGGCTTGTCTACCACAAACACGTTGTACAGCAGCTTCGTGGCATTGAAGTCGATATTCACACCCTCACCGTCCAGCACGAGGTTGACGTTTTTCTCCGCAAGCTTCTCGTCGGTGGTCACCAGCTGGTTGATATAGTTCTTCTGTACGGCTTCCGAAGGCAATGCACTGTCGTAGACACGCAGCCCGTACAGGTAGAGGTTGGCATAATCGCTACCCAGCACAATCTTGCCGTCATTGCGGAAGTAGTCGTTGTTCTCGTAGGCATACTGCCGGTTCTTCTTGCCGTCGATGTAGATGGCCACAATGTTGAACCCTGCATTCCCGTAGGCATCGGGCATCACGACTACTGTCAGGCGGATACGCACACCGTTGTCTATAGGTACGTCCTGCGTCGAGCTCTCCTGCATGGACTGGGAGAAGAAGGATACGTTCTCGCCCGACACGCGCAGGCCTACGTTGTTCTCCGCAATGGTGATGATGTCCTTGCTGGCATCCGAGGGATTCTCCACCTTGAAGTCGATTTCGATGGTCTTGCCCCGGCGGGCGGCTTCCGTGGCGAAGGGGCGGTAGTCTATCACGGCCCTGCTGCGGGCGAATATCTTCAGCGCCTTCACTCCGTCGGCGTCAGCCGCCCATCCGTCGTTGCTCCAGTTCAGGTTGCTCCACTCTACCGGTACGGCCGTCTTGTCCGCCTCGTTGATGACGCTCCTGTAATTCGTCTGCGAGTTGGCACGGTCCGAGGATTGATATAGAGTGCGGCGCCTGCCGTAGCCGAATAGCCCAGCGAGTTGTTCACCGGCAGGGCAATGGGTTCCGTCAGGGCATCCGCACCGTCCGTCACGCCGACCGTGACGCCGAAGTCGGCATCGTCATCCGTCTCCACCTCCATCGGGTAGGTGAAGGTGTTCCTTGCGTTCGCCACGATGGCGTCATTCTCGGAACTGTACACCTCCATGCCGTCTCTGGTGATGGAGAACCTTGCCTCGGTCAGTGCGGACGGACCGTCGTAGATGGCGTAGTCGAACACCGTGTTGTCCTGCCAGTTGGTAAGTTGCTCCGCCACGTTGTTCACGCACATAAGCTTCACCGCTTCTCCGGCAGTGGCGATGCACATGATGTTGACCGATACGGATTTTGTCTGGATGGTATTGTCGGAGTTGGAAAGATAGAAACTCACGTTGTATACGCCCGTCGCTCCCGGATGCTCCAGCAAGTAGATATACGGAGTATCCAGATACACGGCTGTGCCTATCGCCTTGTCGTAGCTCTGGCTGTAGCCGTCGCCGGTGACGGTCAAGTGCAGCGTCTTGTTGATGTTGCCGTTGATTATCATCGGGATGTTGATGTCTCCGGAGAAGGCGGTCCACCAGGCGAAGTTCGGGGCGCTGATGCCCAATGACGTGAGTTGCACGTTGTAAGTTACCGGTGCGGTGGTCTTGTCGGTATTCTCCCCCTTGATGGAAATCTTCACGCTGTTGCTTCCTGATGACAGCCATTCGGCTATGTCCTGCCTGATGGATACGCCCGAAGAGACTTCCATCTGCTTCACCACGGTGAAGTCGGCATACTTGGCGTTCTTCATCATGATGGTGCACAGGCCGAGTTCTCCGGTAGACTTGTAGGGTTCGTCCAGGCTGTCGCGATACTGCGAGATGAAGGAGAAGTCAAGCACGCACTCCTCGCCGTACTGCGTGGCGAAGCCGAGCGAGGCCATGTTGTTCCGGACATATACGCTGTACATGGTTCCGGCGCCTCCGGCCAGTTCGCGCACAATCTGTTCAAGCGTCGCACCGGAAGCGCCGTCGAAGGCTGTGCCTGGGTCGGTACCGATGACAAGCTGCGCATTCCTCACTTCCTGCAGGGCGTTTTTCAAGTTCTGCATCGCCGCCTTGTTCGTCTCGAGGCTGTTGTCATTAACGCACTTGGCGAACTCGTTAATCTTTCCGACAAGCTCGTTCAGCTCCTCGGCCCTGAGGATGTTGCCACGAACGAAGTTTCTGTTTAATTTATCCATAACCTATCCTAATATATCGTTGTCATCAAGCCTGCTTGAGTCCAGTATGAAGTCTACAATCTCAATAACCTTGCCGCCACGCGCGGCAAGGGCGTGCATTATCAGGTTCGTCTCGAGCATGCCCGTGTCGGCCATGTCACTCTCGATACGGCTGATGACCGCATTCGTGGCACCTCCATCGTCACCGGTCACGCGCTTGCTCAAAACGAACCTGATGTAGCCCATGTCACTTGACGTTCAGTTGGTTGATAATTTCACGCTTCACTGCGGCTATGAGCCGGGAGTTCTTGACTACAAGCTCAAGGGCCTTGCTGTATCGTTCAGGAATCTCCACTGCATCCTTTGAATAGTAGATGCTTTTAGCTAAGTCCTCAAAGCCTATGTCCAGCAGGATACTGCCGTTGTACATCATTCATTGCCGACGGTTTCCGCGGCGTCGAAGGTCTGTCTGCCGCCCTCGAATGAGGTCTGGGCCTCGATTTTTCTAAAGTTGATTTTCATGATACGTATACTATTAATTTATAATATCCTTTTAATTATCTGGCTGGATAAGATTTCTTGAGTATGCCATTTTCAAAAAACCTCAATCCATACATAGTGTCAAGCCAAACCTCGTCACTTTCGCCAACACCAGTTGAATTCATTATACTAATTCTGTTTGTAGAAATACTAAGAATGCTTAGAGTACTTCCATGACCACTAGTTATCGAAATATATGGGCTATTCTCATTACCATCCTTAAAACCGATATCAATAACTTTATCATTATTATTGTCATACACTCTTATGCTGCCATATGTTCCGTCAGTACCATATTCATTTTCCTCCTTTATAGTTACGCGGCTTCCTCCAGACATAGATGTACTAAATTCGCCTTTAAATACTCCGCTATTGGCTGTAACATTATTCAAGGTAATGTTATTCAAAGTCGCATCATTCCCGTTGATGTCACCCGATAATGTAAGGTTATTGGCGGTAATGTCATTCAGCGTCAAGTTTCCGTCCCTGTCCACCACGAACGTGTCGTTCGCCACGATATGCCCGTTGAACTGAATGAGGTCGGCGCTCACCAGCGCATTGCTCTGGAACCTCCCGTCGGGCAGTTCGGTAACGAAAGCGGCTATATACGATTTCTTTACATAACCATCCGAAGCGGTTTTCTCTGCAAACATCTGCACAAGGTTTGATTCGGTGATGAGCCCCGACTTGTCGATGTTCGTGATATGCCCCGCCGCATCAAAACTCACTTTCTTCGACAGCAGCGAGTTGAAGTCCCCGGTCGTCACAAGTCCGGAGGTGCTGATATTCGTAATGTTTCCGGAGCCGTCGAAGTGGATGCCCTCCACCAGTGAGGCAATGGCATCCTTTGTCACCTGGATGGCCGCTGTATTCTCATCCGCCGTACTCTGCGCTCCCCGTGCGGCATAATAGGCATCGTAGGCATCACTTATCCCTTGATTCGCGAGCCTCGTAGCTTCGGCAATGCCATTTTCCGAATCCGTCACCGCAAGCGTGATGCGGTCTCCCAGATTCTCGATATAGGCTGTCGTTGCAGTGGAGGAAGGCTGCCAATCGGATATGTAGAAGTTTTCCCCGGCTTTTTTTGCGCGAATACAAACAAGGGCATCATTCTTATAAGTTATAGTGCCGTCATTATATGTCGCATTCAACCATATGTCTCCCACATCATAGTCATCAAATGTGGTAGGCTGCGACACGAATGTACGCCGTTTGCTGTCTGCCGTATCTTGCGCTTTGGCAGCATCTTCCAGAGCCTTCAGCGTCAGATGGTCGGTGATTTCATTCCAGACACCCGACTCGAACCGGTAGCCCTGCCCGGTAGCGGTGTTGTAGAACAGGTCCTGGTCGTGCATGGCCTTCAGCTCCGCGGTAGTCCACTCCGAAGCGGGAATGTTGCCAAGTGTAGGCTCATAGCCGTAGAACCACATCGTGTACTCCTTGTCGGTCTGCTGCTTTATTAGGTCCATGTCCACCTGCATGTCGTCAAGGGTCTTGTCCATGTCCTTACCCGTGGCCTGGTTGATGAACTTGGCGGTAATCTCGCTGAGCACCGTATTGAAGTCAATCAACGGTTCGGGCATCGTGTACGAGTTTATCCCATTGTATATGCGCACATAAGGCCCTCCGGCGGTAACGCTGTCCCATACAATGGCACCCTGTCGGCCCGTGTCCGTCCGGTTGCCGAGCTGCACGGTGCTGTCTCCGGCAAGCAGGATGTCGCTGCCCGATGCACAGTCGTCCTTGGAGAGGTCTATGTAGTCGTCTCCCACGCCCACTACGAGCCGCCAGTAGTAGTGGTTGCCCGATTTCAGGTTGAACGTCTCGCAGATGGCCTGGTCATCCTCCTGGAAGGTGTTGTATACGGTACGACCCTCCGAATCAGTGGTCTTGAAATAGCAGCGCCAGTATGCGCCCTTGTCCTCCACGCGGTTGCAGATGATGCCACCACCGGTATTGTACTGCCTGCCCCCGACATAGGTGGACTGCTGCACCTGGATGTCCTCCACGCTCAGCTTCTTCCGGATGTCCACAAAGTCGATGTCGAGATGGTAGTTGCCGTCCGCGTCCCGGTAGATGCCGAAACCGCTGCCACCGGCGGCAAAGTTTTTTGATACAATATCTTTCAGCAGTATAATCTCGTTCAGCGTTGCCGTACCCTTCACGTTGATGCCCTCGATGAAGGTCATCAGCTTCTCGATGGTCTCGGCGATATCCTTGCGCACGTAGCGGTCGTCGTTGTCGTTCTTGCTGCCTATGGGGTCAAGCTTGAAGTGCCTCTTCCCGTCGGTCTCCGGTATGCTGTCGTCCTTCGACAGCTTGTAGACGGCACCCCCGTTCTCAAGGGTCGACACGAGCTGTCCCGCATAGGGGAAATAGGCTTCGGCGTCAGTGTTCCTCGCGTATACGCGTGCGTCCTCTATGGTATCGAATACAGACGAGCTGTCGATAGGCCGGTACGTTGTCCTCTTGTATTGCAGCGCGAAGCTGCTTCCGTTTATCTTTACCATGTCAACTCGTTTTGAATGTGAATGTATCGGCATCGTTCGTGCCGTCGGTCCGTATCACCCACATGCTGTAGTCCTTGGCCGTGCTGCCGTTGGCGCCCTCCACGGAGATGGGGGCGGGGCCGCTGCACACTCCGGCGTCTTCGATGAAGTTTCCGGGATATGCCGTCAGGGTGAGTTCGTTCACTGTTCCTTCCGGAATGCAAATCACGATGGTTTTCCACCGGCCTACACTGAACTTGTAGCTGCCTGCTCCGGTATAGAATCCGCTGCTGCCCAGCGCCCGCACTTGCGCCCCCGTTGTGGGCACCGCATCCACCACCCCGGCAAACCACTTGCGGCGGACATTTACACTGATCGTATTATTCAGCGTTGTTTCTGGTATCGACTTGTCCGCACTTTCCGCGTACACAACAGTTGCCTTGTAGGTTTCATTCTGTGTATAGTTACCCGTCAGATTGCGTACAGCTGTCTGCACACCGTTATTCTCAGCGGAAAATTCAAGTTTGTTCTTCTCGTCGTTGTCATAGTACGCCTTTGTCATTGCACCGTTGCCGTTGCGGGTAGCCGTGTAGGTTATGTTCCCCTTTGTCGAGCCGTACTCCACATCGTTGGCGGTCGACAAACAGCCGTCAAGCGTGGCGGGTACGGGCCTAAACAGCAATGCCTTGACAAATTGAGTGAAGGTCATGCCTTTGACCAACACCTGTCCGGTTTCTATGTGCCCGGTCTTGGCGGCATTCGATGTTACATCCGTTTCCAGCGCGGCACTGCCGGATGCCACAATAGTGTCTCCACCCGATATCACCGAACCCGATGAACCGGAAGAACCGGATGCACCCAGTTCGCGAAGCCGCTTGCTGCGCGGGCGGGCTTCCCTCTTGACTACCGACGATATATATTTCTTATCCATATTCAAAGCCTTTCTATCATTCTTTATCCGATTTATATTCGTCCGGACGGAGCTCCACCATTTCGAGTTCGCTTTCGTCCGATATTGTATCTTGCACGTCAGCCAGACAGATGAAACGCTTGTCTTTTTGGCAAGCCTCCGTATATAAGCACATTCCGTCAGACAATATGTCTGCAGTTCCACACAGTTTGGTCCTACGTTCGGAATATTGACTATACAAGGTACCGATAAGAAGTTCTTCCGCTTGGGTGGTACGCCCGCCTCTGGACAGTTTCCTTATCATCTTTCCGGTAGTGGATGCAAAATAGGCTCCCCTTGCCGTCTCGGCCCCACTCTCGCAGGTACCGCAAATAGTGTCTATCTTGATGTCCTCTTTGGCAGCCTTGTTGATGTATGCACTATACTCCACATCCTCAGTATCTATCTCCGTGCCAAATTGGGCATTGTTCAAAATCTCCACTTCGGGCAGCTTCATCAACAACCAACTGTATCTTTCCCACAGTCCACGTGTATCTATCACTTCGGTTGCACTCAAATTTATTCCTCCGTCACTTATTATCCAGCCTTTCGAACGGACTTCAACCCATAATGTACCACCGCCATTGCCGAAATCCGGATAAGGAACTAACTGCCCGTCATTCGTTTTCGCAAGGGCAGTCACGAGGTCTTTCGTATGCGGATTGATAGCGGGACAATTCTTCTTCCAGCCCACTACACCTGACCGTGCCGCATGATCTTCCGTATTGTAATAGCATAGATATCCCCACACTTCCGGGCTGTCCTCGTTCATGCCAGTGCATTCAACCCAGCGTCCTAAAGTTCCCGTCAGTGTCCTCACCGGATAGTCTACTTTCGTGGAAACAATATCTTTGTTAGTCCAGCAATAGACCTTGCTACTATCATCCGGTCTGTATTTTATTGTAATGGGCACATATACGAAGTTGCCACGAGAGTTCCATTTATCTTCCCAGTCTCTTTGGTCCACACCGTCAATCAACTTGGCCGAGGATTCATAAGGATTGAACCGCGGGTCCATCAGCATTTCCACGCATATTTTCACCCGAAGGCTGCTTGCATCATCAACAGGAGGCAACCATACCCCATCTGCCTTAAATAGTGCCGGACCGGTGGCGGCAAGCGTTCCCTTCATGTAGTTCGGATTGATGCCGAATGAATTTCGCCTCAACGAAGCCGACCAGTTACTGCTACTCCCCACCTTGATGCCCTGATAAGAGGTATAGAACAAAGCAATTCCTTCGCATTCCGTTCCATCGTTCTGTGGTACCATCTTGAAGAATTTCACTCCATCCATCAGCCCGCTTGCTCCGGCACCTTCCTTGTTTACCCAGAAGGTGAATCCGCTGTCCGTGGCATCTATCCAATCCCTCAGATTAGTGCTGTAGTGGTAGGAATAATAGGTAGAGCCATCTTTTGTACGTCCGTCGAGCATATTCAGTGCAATCAACCGGGCATCAACACTATTTGTCCAGCAGTCCTTCACAGTAAGGTTTCCATCCTGGGCATAAGTGCTCCACGTGATTTTAGCATTGTTATAGACTACATCTGTCCCCATAACCTGGTTTGTATCACACCATCCAACAGCCTTTTCCTCCGCTCCGGCATACAGCCCGTTCAGGTCGTATATCCATATCTTGCCAGCCCGTTGTACCATCCGCAAAGAGAGCGGTTGCAGCATGCCTTCCAGCACCTCTTTCAAATTGCATGCTTCACCGTCTTCATCGTAGAAGTTGTCACTACGGACCATCAAGTCAGCCATTCTCACAGCTGCACCGCCCGCAGTGAGCGAAGTGCTTATCAAACTTTCATCTACCTCCGTATAGTTCATTCGGCTTCTTCCCAGTGCCTGCACCAATAACTTTCTGACGGTCTGCATCCCGGACAGATTATACTTCAGCCTGTCCAGTATGCCGAAGTCACTGAAGGTCAGTGCCACCTCATATTCTTTTCCGTAAGCATAAGGTTCTTCGTAGAACTCCGGGTCCAGCGTACCGCTCCAATAGAGCAGCCCGTTCCGCAGCACATCCAGGCGGATGCTGCCGGGAGCGATGGTATACAAATCCTCGTAGGTGCGGTCGCCGGGACTGGTTACGGTCAGTGTGGCGATACTGCCGCATATCACTTCGTGCTTGTCCGTATGCCTCCACTCTATCACCAACGGTTCGTCGGCCGGGAAGTTGAGGACGCCGACGGCAGGATATGCCCCGTCTGCTTCCTGACTGATGCCCACCTCCCACACCACATTTTTGCGGCTGAGGTATTTGCCTGAATATCGTAGGTATTGTGTCATTTTAATCGCTGTTTAAATATCGTTTGAATAAGGTTTGAATCAGCTTCTCCTGGTCAGGCTTGTTTCCCGTTCCAGTATTCCTGTCAGTGCACGCCCGTCGATGCGGAATCTCACGTCACCCGCCATGCTTCCATATCCGGCGGGCTGTATCAGCTGCCGCAACCGGCTGAGCGGTGCCACCACTTCGGGGTTGTTGCTTGCTCCGGCATATTCGCCGAAGAGTCCCAGCGTGGGGCCGTAGGCAAGGCCACCGTTGGCAAACTTGGGCAAGCCGGCCAAAGCCGCCAGTACGCTTGCCACGGCAGCCACGGCCATTATCGGGCCCACCAAAGGTATGCTTGCTACGGAAGATGCCGCGCCGGTGGCCGCCGAGGCGGTGTTTGCCGTGCACAGTGCTGCCAGTTGGGGAAGAGCCTGCGCAATGGCGTTCAGCATATTCCCTCCCCAGTCAAGCCAGGCACCGGCCTGCCCGCCTATCATGCTGCCCAGCGAGCCCATGGCGCTGCCCATGGCACCCAGCGACTCTATGGTCATGGCGTGCTTTTCGTGGGCGGCTTGGAGTGCTTGGTTCCAGGCTTCCATGCCAGTCAGCGGTTTTTCAAAGTTCATCTCCGGAATGCTGAATCCGTCCAGCGCTCCTCCCCTTCCGGCAGACGGCCTCATGGCATCTCTTATGGGCGACGTGGCGGCACCTCCCAGCTTCGTGGGCCTCGGCGTGCGTAGGGCTTCATTGCGGGGCTGCTCCGGCTGGTTGGTGGTGTTTGCTGCCTTGGCATGCTGGCGTGTGTAGGTTTTGCCTGAAGTATGCTGCGGCGTTGGCGGTGTTTTGCCTGCTGCACTCAGCAGAGAGGCACCACTGCCTCCAAACATGGCCTGCGCATCTGCCAGCTCGTCTTTGTAGGCAGCGTTTGCTTTGCGCACCTCCTCCACTTGGCGGTAGATGTATCCGGCAATGGGGCTCATGGTGTGCACCCCGAACTGGTCGGTATATGCGGTATCGGTCTGCTCCAAAATGGTCTTTGCTTCCTGCGGAATGTCCGCACCGCTACGCACGGCAGCACGTATCTGCGCCCATGCCTTTCCGGCTTGGCCGGCTGTAATCTTTCCGGCGCCCTGGCCTATGCCGCTGTACAGTTGCCGGCGGATGTTCTTCAGTGCATTGCCTCGGTGGCTGCGTATGCTTCTCCGGCTCCGGCTGTGGCTTTCTCCATGGCGCGGGCGCGGGCGGTGTTCTGTATGGCTTGGCTCAGCTTGCTATAGGCAGTGCAGGCGGTGTCTACGCTGTTTATTTCCACACCCACTTTCTCCAGATATCCGCCGTATTTGGCAACGATGGCATCTTTTGCTTTCTGCCACTCTTCGGTTCCTGCTTTTGCCCGGTTCAGGGGTTCGAACAAGGCATCCAGTGCAGTCTGCTCGCGGGCTATTTCGGTGTGCATTCCCAGCATCACGTCGTTCAGGCGCTTCTGTGCGCCTGTAGCCTCATCGGAGGATGTGCAGAGCTTATAAACACCTACGGCCAAAGCGGCAACGGCAGCGGCAGCCAGAATGTAGGGACTGGCGGCAATGGCGATGTTCAGAGCCTTGGTGGCGCCGGTGGTGGTGGAGATGGCGGCTTGGGCGGCTAAAACTTGTGTTTTATACTCACTCAAACTATTAGACACAGTTTTAAGAACGTCTCTATACATAACTTGGGCCTTTGCGCCTATTTCAGTTGCTCCTTTGAGGTTTGAGAGTTTCTCGCCTAAATTCATTAGAACTGCTATTCCTGAAGAGTTTTCTGAGAAAACAGCAAAATAGGCTCCTACAGAACCCGACATGTCCAACCACTTTTGTCGTGCTTCATCTATCGGTCCTTGCATTGCAGACATTTGCTGTGCCATCCCTTCGGCCATTATCCCGGAATTCTTTTGTATCTCCACCAAAAGCCCATTGATATCCCTAAGAATTTCAGAAGGATTGTTTTTCAAATCGAAATCTATTGTGTATGAATTCTTTTCCATATATTTGTGAACTATTATTATATTAACTGTACCGAACAATGGGATATATCATTTTCTATATAATTGTAGTCATATTATACATGCTACTCCGGTGTGGACGCGGTAGTATCATGCACCAAGTTTTCTTTGGAACCCAAGGTCCTAATCCGAAGAAGAAAGAACCTAACGACCCAGAAAAATACGGTTGGCTGGCCAGAAAACTGCATGAGAGTAACCTAAAAGCAGAAGAAAGACTTCGGAAGAAGGAAGAAAAAGGCCGCCAATTGGATGAACAGATTGCCCAACTAAGAGAAGTTATCCGCCTCCAAAAGGAAGA